>Ga0233438_10000051_pt1 | contig 150357 bp, 190 predicted proteins | sample SI_123_September_FD_182720 | JGI IMG/M metagenome (GOLD analysis project Ga0233438, IMG submission 182720) | Seawater microbial communities from Saanich Inlet, British Columbia, Canada - SI_123_September2016_10_MG | ecosystem: Environmental > Aquatic > Marine > Inlet | place: Canada: British... | reverse complement strand
TTTCTTACGAATCTTTGTCATGGGTTTACTGAACCATACATCGTGTAAACTATCTTGTAATAGATTACCAACAACATGTTCTCTACCCCAATCGTTAGAACAGAACAACACATCACCGTTCCAGTCAACAAACATTTTGTAGAAAGGGTAATGACAAGGCTTACCTTTTAAATTCTCTATACTATCATCTTCGATGCCTACCCAATCTACAACACCACTACGATTGTTTAATATGAGTCCGTGTTTCTCAAAGTCTCCCCAATGCATACGATACTTGTATTGGTCTTCTCTCACATTCGACATCATCTTCTCGAAGTGTTCCATTTGTTCTATGCCATCGTACAGATTGATGTAGAGTAAATCTAAACCTGCACGATACAATCTATGTGCATAGTCTTCTGTTAGTTTATCACCGTTGGTGTTGCACTCAAGTGTGGCATATGGCAATGCATTATGAAACTCTCGTACAATGTCAATGAAGTTTGGGTTGAGTAGATTCTCACCAAACCCACTGAATGATATCTTACCTTTAAATCCGTTTTCACCTAACTCTTCTGCAATCGTTGTTGCACCCTTGACCGTCATGTGTAGATTTCTATTAGGGAATACTTTGGGGTCGTGTCGAGGACAAAACACACATGTTCTATTACAGAGTTCGGTACTATTGATTTCTACTGTAAGAATAGAGTCGAGAGGTTTGTAACCCTTGTTTCTTTCCCAATGTTTCTTTTCTTGTTCTCTACGATGTTCTAAGAAATCGTATTGGTCAACTGCTGTAATTGGAATGTTTCTATTATCTTCCACATCAACTACTTTGAGTAGGGTGGTTGATTGTCCCAACGAAAAAACTCTCGTTTTTCTGAGTGCCAGTACCAACCAGTATTTTTCTGTTCGGACTGAGGTGTAGTAGATTCATTGTAAAGTCTACTTTCGTTTTTAAATTCTTTAGTTTCGTTAATCATGTTTAAGTACCATATTGCCATTCGTTTATTTATTGTATCTTAGAACACACCATATGTCTAGGTGTTTCTTCAGTATCATTGAATATTTCTGTTTCATATTCTCCTTCATTGAACATATCTTTTGGCACAACTATAAACTGTCCACAATCATCCTCATTAAAATTGTCTGACTTAGGATTACTGTTTATTTGTCTAAAGAATATTTCTGATTGATAAGAAGCCGCATCAAAAGGCAGGGGTTCAAATGACATAATAAATTTATCATATCTTCTGTAGATGTTCATAACATCATACAATTGGTCATCAAGATATCTACAACCTAGAATGGTTGATACTTCTGTTGGTAAATCAATACGAAAGAGATTCTTTGTATTAAGAGTCTCTTCGTATGATTGACATAATTCGGCGTTTACGATTTCTCGTATGGTTATCTTAGAAGTAACCGCCGTCTTGTATATTGGGGTTATCATTTTCGCCTTCATCATCTTCAGCAGATACAAACTCACCACTCTCTTGGAGAGATGCAATAAACTCATCTACTTGTGTTAAGAAACTTGCAATCATTACTGCCTTAGTATCTTTAATATCTAAATTAAAATCTAACATAGTGCCTTGTGCAAGAATGCCTGTCTTAGTCATTGCCTTAAGTTCTGACTCTGAAGGTATAGTGACCTCTTCGTATTCTTCTTCTTCTTCGACTTTTGCATTGTCAAGTTTTTCTTGAACAGCTGCAAGCATATCTTCTTCGGTGTCGTAAGTAGGAATACTTTCTTTAGGTTCTTCATAACCAATATCTAAACTAGGTTCATCTGGTCTTTGTGAATTACTGATAACTGGTGCTGACGGTGATGGTGCAGGTTCTGGTGTTTCTCTTTCTTCGATGTAAACACCATCAGCAAGTTCTTGTCTTACTGGTACACTTTCTTGTACGTCTTCTTGTGCAATTTCTACACTTTCTTGCGGTTCATCCTCAACTGCCTCTGCAACTTCATTTACTCTTTCTACTTCGTCTAAGAATGATTCTGTTGTTGTTCCACTTGGCGTGAATTCAGTTGTTGTTTCTTCTGCAACAAAGTCTTTAAATGCCTTCTTAGTTTCTTCTACTTTCTCTACGAAGTCTTCATCGTTTGAGAATGGTGTTTCTTCTACTACAGGATTTACCATTCTTGCCATTTGAAATGCACGAGAAGGTTCTTTAGGTTCTGAAGGTTGAACTGGTGCAGTAGCAATGTTGTCTTTCTCTACTTGTACCATTGCATCAACTTGTGCCTGTTCTTCAGCAGTAAGTTGTGTTGCAGTTTGTCCTGATTGAAGACCAATCTTACCATCTGCATTTAAGTCCATTGAAATGCCATGAGACAATAGAACTGCTTCCATATTTGCAAGTTTTAGTTCTGCATCCTTTCTTCTTTGTCTCTCAGCAGTTTCGCCATCTTTGATTGCCTGAATAGCAGCTTCTTGTTTTGCGATTTGTTCTGCCTGGTCCATTTCTGCCAAGTCTGTTAATCTCTTCTGAGCATTTTGAATTTGTGTATTGTACTCAATTTGAGCAGCGTTGATTTCATTTCTAAGAACAACAATAGCATCTAAGTCAGCAGGCTTAAGCATACCAGACTTTAACTGATTGTCAATCATTAATGAGATTACACCCAAGACATTTGGGTTAAGGGATGATTTGAATTCGGTAATTCTTTTACGAATTCTATCGGACTCTGTAAGTTCCTCTGTCACCTGTTGTTGTGCGAATGTTTGTTCTACCATTATAATTTAACTCCATGGAGTCCGACTCGACTAGAAAGTTTATACATCGGAAAGTGTTATAACTTTCCCTAGAATTCTATGTATAGTCTCTGCGGACATTAATATTTATTTAAAAATTAGCGTTAGGAAATGCTTTTTCAGCAATTTCTTTTGTTATGTTTTTGAACGGCCAAATCTTATCTTTGACTAGTTCCATTAGTTCTGCCTCTTTGGCAGGTATACTTTCCATCAATTCAATCCACATAGACTCTCTTCTAAGTCCTTTGATTTCATCGGTGCAAAAGTATTTGAATTTTCTAAACTCAAATCTTAATGATGATTCAGTTAAATCACTATCTGGTGCATCGTTTGGTTTGTACGGTGTCTTACCTTCTGGCAATTTACTTACAATGTTGTCATTAAATGCCCACTGCAATACAGGTTGTACTGCACCATTGGATGAACCAAAGACTTGAAGACCATTTATTGCATTGTCTACATTGTCTTTTGCGACTAACTCTGCTTGACATAGTATTTCAAATACATCAGCATTCTTTTGTAAAGTTTCCCTTTTTGTAATAAGTTCTAACTTTGGTTTGTTTGGGGCACCCTTAGGTCTCCCTCTTCCTCTTTTCTTCTCGGTCATAACGAAAAATCTCCAATATTATCTATTAATTGATTCAATCTTTGTGTTCGTAAATAGTCAAAGACTTTGCCCTTGACTGGTTCTACTTTAGAATATTCACTAAGAATTGCATCTTCTATTTTTTCTGGTATCATATCGAAATCAATTAATGTTTGATTTCTTAAATAATTACGGTAGTATTTATCATCATTTTCAATACTAATCCTGAGATATTTCTCAAGTATGGGTTTTCTTAAAGGCGTTTGTCTAATGCCTGCATCTAAACAATCATCGTTAGATAATATATTTGGTATGCCGTCTGACTTGTCTCCCTTTAATATATGTTCTTTTAAAAACATGTCTGCATCTGGACAATCAATCTCTTTGTTTAAATTAGGAGACCATTGTCTCACACCCCAATATTTGTGCAACTGTTGGAAGTCTTTATCACCAGATACAATCATAATGTTTTCGTCCATGTGATACTTCTTAACTATGACAGCAATGATATCGTCTGCCTCACACTTCTCAACATACAAATACTTGTACGGAAAGTTATCTCTTATTTCTTCTTTAACTTGTTGTAGTGTATCAAAGATTAATGTCCAATCTCTATCATCTGCCTCACGAGACTTCTTACGATTCGCCTTGTATAAAGGAAAGTAATCTTTACGCCATGTATTACCTGCATCTGTACAAAGTACTATCTGCCCATAATCAGGACCATATCTTCTCTGATAAGTTCTAAGTGAATTGAGTATCATATGTCTAAGCATAGATTCGTTTATTTCATTATCATTACTTTTCAGTTGGGCCATAAGGCCTGCGATAATAGTTTGTGTAAAATCAATTAATATCATAGATACTAGTATACTCTAATAGTGGGTTAATTGTCAAGCAGGTTCTGGTTGCATAATTGAAACATTACCAGCGACACTAATTCTAACAGCGTTCTCTTCGTAATGTGCATAGACTGTATGTCTCAACCATGAAGGAAATATAATAATATCTTTACGACTAGGCACATGACAATATCTATCATGATTCATAAAATTGCCTTCACCGTATTGAAGTTCTATCAGGCCTGCAAGTTTACGATTCTGCAAAGCAAAATAGTCGGCATTTTCATGTACTGAATCATATTCATTGTCTTGTAGTTCTTCTAGTTTAAACTTCTCTAAATCATTTCTACAATATACCACAAAAGAATAATTACCTGTATGTGAGTGAGGTGGATTATATTCTCTTGCCTCTTGTATGTTTGACCATATACCATCTAGACTTAGTGAGTCTCCGCTTTTATTTGTTGCGTAATATGAGTATCTATCACAATGCATCATAAGTTCATTAGCTAATTCAGATGATATTGACTCAGTTAAATCTGTTTGTTTTTTAATTCTACCTGCAAGTCTATTAGATGCATCAAACTCAATCTTACCACTAAGTTCTTCTATGAGTTTATCTAGTTCATCTACTGCTTCATCTGATACTTGGTCTACATATACAGGAGGACCAAACGGCATGAATACCGGTTGTTCATTTTTAAATTCATATTCTTGTTCTGGTGGATTTGTTTTTACAACTTTCATTCCTTTTCCTCATGTAATTTAATAAAGTATTCTGCATCAACACATATTAAAGGTTTCTTTCTATTCTTTTTAAATACCACGAGTGGTTCATACTTACCACAGTTTGCCTCTGACTGTTCATAGGCAGACCATATATTAACCTTCTCTTGATTCTTGCACTCTACTGAGTATGGGAAGAACTCCCTTGATTGCACACCCATGATAACATCTTCGCCAGATGAACCCATAGGTCTTGATTCCATATCTTCTGGATTTAATTTTAGGTGTTCGACTAGTTTAGTGACAACCCACTTCTGTAGATTTCTACCTTTAGCCTTTGCGGATTTTGTTTTCATTAAATTGCACACTCACTCCACAGCCACATGCGGACTGTTCATTTGGATTTAAGAATTTAAAAAATTCATTTAATCCTTCTTTAACATAATCTAAAGTCATACCATTTAGAAATGGTTGACTGTTTGCATCTATGAGAAAAGAAAACTTACCGTAATCTAATACTTCGTCTCCTTCTCTTAGAATATCTTCTGCAAATACATATTCATATCCTGCACACCCACCACCTGTCACACCAAGTCTGACTTTAGGTACATTGCGTTCTACTAGTTTTTGAATTGCGATATCAGTGACTTCTATCATATAATTATTTAGTCATCTAGGCCAGGATAAAAGTTGTCATTTCGTTCTTTGTACCCATAAAAACTTCCGTCTTTCTCTACATTAAACATACCTTGACACCAATTGTCGGCACAGTCCTCTGCATATGATTCTGAATGAGTATGTAATTGTCTACACTCTATCAGTTTGCCATCTTCCATTAAGTCTACTTCAAAACCATTTTCTGATTTCCAGACTTCAGCACTTCTGTTCTCGTGACGGTACATATGATAACTCTGCCTACTCATCATCATCCTGTGGTAAAAACTCAGTCTTATCTTTTATTGAGTCATAAGGTATATGTACTTCTTGGTCTTCTGGAATATATAAATGATTAATCATTGAACGATTACATGTATCGATTGCATCGTAAACTGTTTCTACGATTGACTCACCACCTAAATTAAATGATGTGTTGAATATAATCGGTACGCCTGTTCTTTCATAGAACCCTTTAATTAAATTATAATAGTTTGGGTTCTGTTCTTCGGTCACTGTTTGAATACGACAAGTATTATCTGAGTGAACCAGTGTAGGTATATCTCTTAATGCACGAGGTTTACATTGTAGTGCAAAAGACATCCACGGTGATTCTGGTAATTGCAACATGTCAAAATATTCTTCTGCATGTTCTAACATAACTGTACAAGCAAAAGGTCTATAGGACTCTCTCTTCTTTACTGTATTCATTATTGATTTAGCGTTTCTATGTCTAGGGTCAAAGATAATAGAACGATTGCCTAGAGCACGAGGACCCCATTCAGACTCATTCTGAAACATACCAACAATCTGTTGGTTGTCAATAAGTTCGTCTAGTACTACATCGAGTTCTCTATGAATTTGTGTCAATAACATTCTCTTCTCCGTTTAAATCATTATACATATCAATTGCAGCCCCAACAGCAGTACCACCATCATGAGGGATAGGGTCTACAAAGAACTGTACATCTGGAAATAGTTTTAAATATTTTGCATTATTAGTACAGTTTAAACTAAACCCACCTGAGAGAACAATGTTCTTACAATCAGGAACTAAATCTAATGCTTTCTGTATAACTGTTTGTGCATGTTCAAGTGAATCATGTTCTAATTTATTTGCAGCCGTATGTTTATTCCAAATATTACCCATACCACCATCTTCTTGTAATGCACCATAAGATGCCATACCCATAACTTTACCAGCGGCACGACCTTGTTCATCGCAACCTAATGCATAAGACATATTACTAAAGTTCATACCCATACTAGGATAAGAAGTAAATACAGACTCGACACCATCATAGTCATATGTCTCATCTGTTAAACACATGAGAGGGTCTTCACCCCAACCACCAGCGTTCATACTATTACGAATGTCACTTAACATACGATGATTAGAATATCTTTTATATAAAGGTTTTACTTTACTGTCTTTGTAATGCCAGATACATTCAATCTCTTGGTAACCTGGCCACTCATCAAAGTGAGTCATCCAACCCCCACCATCCCAGGTGATGCATAATGCTTCGTCATAAGGAGATAAGTGAGCGCCACATACTGCATGAAAATAATGATGTTCATGTTTGAAGTCTACTTTATCTTTAGGATTAATTTGGTCAAGAAGTGATGTATTAATTAAATTATCTTCACCGTCTTGAACTTCAGACTTATTAAATACTGAGGTGCCATGTTCTTGTTGAATCTCTGAGAGTCTTTTACGAGATAATTGTTGTGCTGTGAAGTCACGGATGATTGCCTGTTGCAATTCTCTGTCTTGTATTGCCTTATCTGTAAAGTTTACATTAAACTGTCTCCTATCGAAGGAGGCGAACGCCACATGGTCAGGTTCGTGTAGTTGTTTATGTTCTATGCATACAAGTCCGAGTTCTTCATATGCCTCATTGCCACCATTGTCTTCACTTGGTGACCAATATTTACTTCTACGAGAGCGTTCCTCTTCGTATACATGCTTGACTTTGCCGTCTTCAATGACTGCAACAGCAGTATCGTGACTGGTGTTCACACCAAGAATCACTTCTTTTTCTTTCGTCATAATATATTTCCTGTTATGAGATTATTTTGTTATGTTATATTCTTTATTTAAACTGTCTTGTGTGACAAGCTTGCGGTCAAGCATGTCTATTACCATCTCCTGATGGCCAATCTTGCGTCCTTGATGCTCTCCGTAGAGATAAGAACCGGTTGCACAAAGAGTAATAAAGATAAAATGGGTTATGTATAAATCCATATGTTTATTTATAGATTATTATAATGGTCATCTAGGTCGTCATTGACCGACTTTTGATTCTTACGAAAGATTTTATCGCCAAAGGTGGTGATTTTCTCTGTCAGACATCTTTTTTTCCATTGATAATGTAGTGTCATGAACAAAGCAAACCATAATCCGAGTGAAAATGCATACTTAAAGAGTATCCATGGTAATAAAATAAGGTCTAACATAACTTTTTCCTTTAAAATTAAACTGGAGGGGTGGGAAAACTCTCTCACGCATGTCGTGAATAAATTGTGGACTTGGTGATGTTCGTTTCCCTGCCCCTTACCCGAGTAAAACACTCATAATTCTAAGTGTTACCCCTATTAAAACTAAACTATAGATACAGTATACACTGATAAGCAGAGTTTTACTAGGCCCTTTTAGACTTTTTCTTTGCATACCCAGTGCCTTGACTGATTTCTTCGATTCTTTTTTGATTTGCCTTACGAGATTTGTTGCGTAATCGCTTGGCTGCCGTGTCTTGAGCCCATTCGTTCTCATTCAGTGCAATATAATCATCACACCCTTTACCTAGACCACGAAGAAACTTAAGAAAACGCTTCTTCTCTGTTGTAGTCATATGACTGTACGCCTCAATGAAGTCTTCCTCAGTAGATTCTAGTTCTGCAATCAAACCATCCCACTCGTTTCGCATGAGTTCGACCAGTTTACGCTTATACTCAAGACTTGTAAGATACTTAACCATATCAAACTTAGTCTTATAACCGTTATCCATGAAACAATCAATCTGATACTCTATCTCACCTAGAGCGCCATTGACTTTCTTCTGCATTGCTATTTGTATTTTATTCATAAACTGTATATATTAAACGAAAGATTTAAAGACTCCTATGAGGAGTATCACAAACCCCACAGCGTTAAGCATAATGAGTGCCCTATCTTTCCAAAGAACACCCACACATAACCATCCGAAGACCCCTAAGGTGCTAAGATACAAGTCGAAGAGACTATACGCTTCCGAACCTGTAGCACGCATTGCCATAGAGGTAATCAGTATAAACGAAGAACACCACTTGATGTACCACGCAAGGTCAGCTCGAAGTTTCTTATCCACTAAACCACCCCATGAGCATATTAATGATAATAAGCCAACCACAGAATAGATTAGTACCCACTATGAACATACGAACCAGTGCGATATCATCCTCTCTACGCTTATCATACCCATCCTGTTCACCAAATGAACCAAGTGCATGTTTAATTACTTTATAAGTTATCCTCATCTCTCTTCTCCCAAGGGAATGGTTTGTTGATGTGCAACCCTACATACACGAGTGTTGCCATTATCACACACAGGACAAAACCTGCGATACTACTAATTTGTGCTACTTCTGTTTCCATAATCATTGCTCCTATGCAATATTCCACTTTCTAAACTTAACAAAGTCAAGTATATTCTCTTCAGGTGTGTAGACAGAATCATCTATATCACCTGGGTTAGGTTCGTCTTCGTATTCGACATGCAACTCAATGCGACCATTGATATTGCGAATACACATAAGAGTGTCTTCTTCTATATCAGGATGCCGTGCAAAGAAATCATCGGCACGAATCTCATCGTCAAAGAGAATCATGTCACCACTTACTTCCATTTTATATCCTACATATCTCATTTTGGTTTTCCTTCTTTATAATATCCAAAAAAATTTTTTAGTACGGCGTCAAGGTCATCCCGATGCCTTAACACTAGTGGACCAACGCAGAGGATTTCACTGGTACTGTTTGCCACGCTCACTCAGAGACATTCTAAGACGCTCTAAGACATCTCTACACCCTATCTAGTGCAGTAAGTGGGAGGGGCGTTCTCATCCCCTCCACGAATGTTCGGACATTACCCTCTGAGACTTTCACATATGCATGATATATTATAGGTAACTCTCAGATGAACCCTTTAATATATAACCATTATACTACAGGATGCAGTCTATGTCTAGTGGAAAACTCTGTCGACTCCCCCAATAACTATAAAATCTATCGCTATCTGTCCGATGATGTCTTCACCACCCCTAGATAGGACACTCGCACACATGTCATCCCAACAGTCATTCACTGCCACCTTGGACATGGCCAGTTGCATCTCTTTACTATTCAGTGGTATCTCCACTCCCATACCTGTTGCAATGTGTACTCCTTTTAACCCATTAACCATGATACTGCTCCTATTAACCCAAATGGTACTCCGAACATGCATAGGAAGGCACAGAACGAACTGTTGCAAAACCATATGTCGAATCTTCTTAGTCTTCTTTGGTTGTTTGTCATCATATGGATACCATAACAAAAAGTGAGACCCATTGTCAACCCCTAGTATATACTCCAATGTATACTCCAATATACATTGTATACCATTAGAAACACATGGAGTGGAGTTGCTATGCATGGTACTCTACTACATATCAGGAGTACCATTAACACATGGACCTTACAGACATGGGGTCCTTCGCCTGTTACCTTCGTCAATTCATCATGGATACATCCTATCAAAAAGTGGGGGTCATTGTCAACCCCTGTCTGCATGGTGCAACACAGCGGTAGTGGGCACTATCCTCTCTCGTGTCCTCTCTTAGGTTCTCTCAGGTTATAAGTAGTCCTGCTTCTCTCTACCACTTCACGGTAAGCGAGTTTATTCGCTACTTCTTCCAGACACATAAATAACAATATAATTACACACTTTAACACACTACTGCACACATTATATTATGAACCTTCTGACACTACTCAATAAAATATTCAAACCCACTAAGAAACAGGCGTTAGCGCATAGAGAGACATCGTTTACCATTATAAGTGGACTCATTACACAAGCACCTATCATCGTATTCATCATGTATTGTATGCGTGAGGTATTCAATGTAACCGATTGGTGGGTACTCAGTATGGTTAACATATCATCTATGACGGTGATATCATACATTCGTTTATACTACACTCGTATGTACTTCAGTGGTAGGTACGATGACATAGAGGAGAGACATGAAAAACACTAATACTTTATTCCCTTGGGATAACTACTATATGGACTGGGATGAGTCTGTAATGGGTCGTCTGATGATGATACCTAACTTCTATTCGGATAGCGAGCTTGAGTATCTACGGACTATGGCGGTGGAGGTCGGTGAAGTGTCTTCGGAAGTCTACCCTAATAGACGGATTAGTAAGTTTGACGAATACCCTCCTCAGCACTTAGTGTCTTCGGAAGATTCTTCTAAGGTTGAGATGATGAACGGTGTGGTGACTGATAAGATTGATTGGTTATGGTCAAATTGGGAAGCGTTTTCAGTGTCTTTGGAAAGACCTAATACTCAGTATGTCTTTGATACTTTAGACTTAGAGAAGAGAGCGAACAATGTCCCTGCGTATTGTAATCATCATATGCAGGCATCACCTAAGAATATGCCTCATTACCCTATACACAATGATGGTGGTAAACTTATGACGATACTTGTCCCTATCTATCCCGATGTGAATAATAGTACCATCTTTCATGGTAATAATAAGGTAGACATTGATGGTGGTACTATGATATCATGGGATATTAATACTGCTTACCTCTTTCGTGCAAGTGATTATAGTTATCATTCATATGTCGGAGGTGATACAGATAGGTTTATTATGAATATAAATTTCTTCAACAATTGGTATAAACGCAACGAACCGCCTAAATAGTACCATGGCATACGACTTCTTCCCAAAACAATCCAAAGAGATACTTACTAAGTGCGACAAGTTTCCACCTGGTAATGTAGCAGATATGATTAAACTCCATGAGGCACTCACTAAGAAGTACCCTAAGGTTGATGCACCTATCAATATCGACTTGGGTAAAAAGAATCAAAGTAAAACAGAGGTCAATGTCACTCGTGCATTAGAAGGCGCTATCAGTATTAAACAGATACTTAGTCTAGGTGGTATTGATAATCTTAAGTTAAAGTTCGGTAATGGGAGTAGTGGTAATAGGGGTGCTAAGAATCAAGGTAATGCGTTTGAAGAAGAGTTCGCAAAGGACTTAGAGTCATGGTGGGCAGGTGAGAAGGTCGGTGATAAGAACCATCTCCTTGCGATAGAAGACTTGAACAAGACATACGATTTAAAGAGTTCGTCTACATTGAGAATAGAAGTAGTCGGTGGTGAGAATACACCTAGACCTATCAAGTATGGTTCTAGTATTATCCTTGAAAACAAAAAAGGTACTGGTACAGATGTCGGCAAAAATGTCACTGATATTACTCTGACGAAAGATGACGGTAAAGAGGTATACTTATCGTTGAAGTTCGGTCCTACTACAACCTTCTTCAATGTGGGTGTAAGAAAGGTACTCACACCAGACGAAATAGAGTCAGGTGGTATCAACGACAAGAATGGACTCAAACTCTTAAAGATGTTCGGTATTAAACAAGATAAGTTTTGTTTAGTCTTCCAAGGCGATAAGAACACCGCACCAGGTTATAGTAAGAAAGAGGTAGTATCATATGACAAGAGCGCTCTCAACAAACTACTTGAATCAGGCATTGGTCATGGGTATCATATCATACATAAGTTCACTAATGGTAGAGTCTTATCAAAGAAAATGGACAAAGTGTCAATGCAAAAGGCAGCAAGAACAGGAAGAATGAAGTTGTTCTATGGTGGTAAGACTGGTGATGGTAGAAGAATCAACATGGAATGTGAATCACCCACTTACAAGTTCAGTTTAAATATTCGTGATACGCAAGGTAAAGATGGTAAACCTACTCGTATGATGTGCGACTTCAAATATAAGTAAACCAAAAAAAAGGGACATATCGTCCCTTTTCTCAATCAAATCAATGACTTACGGATTAGACACTAGGTACATTTGTGCAAAGTAATCGTCACTGATAGGACCATCTGTCTCATCAAAGAATAACAATGAACATTGTTTAGTCATATCTCTCCAATCGTGACCGAATGATAAGTACTTCGCATCTTCGTCACCGCCTGTACCACGCCATAGTTCTGGAAATAGTACTCTAACATTCTTCTCATACATCTCATTGAGTTCTTTGTTCTTGTCATGATTACATGAATAGTACTTACCAAGAGTTGCAGGCATCATAGGTAATACAAACTCGGTGTACTCACCCTCTACGAAATGCATGAATGACTCATACTTGTCTAGTGTACCATCGAACATCTTATCAGTTAAGTCTGGATGTTCTGCATAGTTGAACTGAAAGAACTGAGGCATGAATTGAGTATCTTCTGATTCTGTCCAATCTATTGCAAGATTGAGTGTCGCCCAATTGTTCTCAATGATTGACTTTCTGTCTTCTTCATTGATTGTGTATGATGAGTGGTTAGGATTACCTTTGTCTGGTAATGTAGAGAAGATGATACTATGACCTAGATTTCTCCACTTCACTCTTGGATGCATGTACATGATTTTGTCATGTTCACCAAATCTATCGTTTCTAAACAGATTTTTAATTGCATGACTTGGATTATCTGTACTCTCAATAGTAGTGAGTCTCATGCTTGATGGTACATTTGGGTCAGTTTCTTCACTCGCCCACCTTGGTTGAACTGCAAGAAAATCTGATTTCTCATAGTCGGTGAACACATTCAGTACACTAATCTGCATACCCTCATGTACTAGTAGACGGTTTGCGTCCATTGATAATTTTAGTTTGATAACATCCTCTGGTGTGGTAGTAGGGTCGTCTTTCAAACATACTGTAGCAACATTAAATGCCATTTTTCTATCTCCTCATTCGTGCCAAATCTTTGGCGTATTGTTTATCTTCTTCAAAAACTGGTACTAGGTTAGACTTATGCATAACACCAATACCAATTAGTTTCCTTTCACCCGAGTATATAGGATTCTCTCTGCGTGGTGTTGGATTACCGACACATAGATTGTCACTTACATACGAAGGATATTCTTGTTTAATCACTTCAGACATCACTTGGTCATATTGAACTTGTTGTCTTGCGATTAACTCATTGTATTTAGTAGTTTTGTATTTGGTACTAAATGCTTTAGTCTTACGGCGTTTACCGTGAGGACCATACTTAATACTATTACCTAAATTCAAAACTGCCATGTACAACCATTATAATATATTATGCATCAATGCACAAGTGGTTTTATATAATACTTACCCAACCTGTGATTACATACTTCACATTCGATAGAGGTGGATTACCTCTATGTATATGTGTCCACCCAGCGGGCCAACACACAAATCTATTAAACTTTGGGGCGATTCTCTTTGACTGATACAAAAACTCTGTCTCACCGCCCTCATCTACATCATTGAGATACACCATAAATGCAAGTGCTGTTCTTATATTCTCTAGTTGATTGTTATACTCACAATGCCATGAATGATAACCTTCTGTTGGTCTTGTCTTCTGCATCTTCAACTGACTGACAAATAAATCTTTAACCATTCCCGAACCAATGAGTGGATACTCTTCACCCCATTTGGGTATGATTTCATGTTGCACCACATCACCCAACTCTCTAAGGGGTGGATTAATCATTGTGTCCATCATACTCCAGTATACTGAAGTGTCTTCACCTGTCCATTTACTTGCATTTCTAGCACCATCAGCGACTCTAGTCTTTGTTAGACCATGTTCTTCTGCATTATCGAACACCTTAATTAGGTCATCTATCAAAGTTGGGTCAAAACAGTCATCGATTGTTTTGATATGGTCGCCATGGTCTTTCCAACCACTTTCATTATATTTCTGTTCGGTCACTTAAAATCCTTCGTTTCTTGGTCTATTCTCACAATGCCAGTCATGACTGCAATATGCATCACACCAGACATGTTCAACATGACCGTTATTCATCGGTGAGTGGTACTTCACTTCCTGTAGTTTCAGTAGTTTCTGACACTGACTGCATTTCGCTGTCGGTACTGTCGTTGTTCTCTGATTCATTGTTCTCTTCCTCTCCTCTCATAGAGTCTTCATCTCTTCCGAACCATACAAGTAGAACATATCTGTCACCCTCATAGATTGGTTCTACACCATGCCACATTTGTGTTGAGTTGTTAAAGAATGTAGCAGTACCCTCGTTCTTTGCAATATAGTTTCCATCTACGATTAATCTACCGCCCTTATATCCATCATTCAATTGTAGTATCATAGTACCAAAGTCGGTGTCTTCTGCAACATCTTTGTGAAATGGGAACATCGCATCTTGAGCATAGTGTACAATTTGCATATATGTTATTGTGTCGAAGTCTGGATGGTCTGGTATTAAATGTTCGAACACTTCTAAACATGCATCAAACTCTCTTGTACCTGGTGAACATGTCAAGTGTGTCTTGTTCATGTCTGCAACATACTTGTAAGATAGATTGTGGTCTTGTACTTTCTGACTAGGAATTATCTCACTAGAATCTGGATTGTATTCTGCACCATCATCAAGAGGAGTACTATGAAACACATTCATTATGTGTTCGCACCCTAATGGATTGATTATGTTTGGTAGAATTGTAATAAAGTCTGTATTGCGTTCTATTTCGAACTGTTCACCAGTGTACTTGTCTTCTACTATTTCTTTGTTGTTCTGTTCATCTGAATCACCTAAGTTGGTGTCGGTATATGAACCCATGTTAATTGCCATTGTTATCTCCTAATTTGGGTGGAAGAAAGTCACTTGTGTGAATCTCCAGTTGTCGATGTATTTATCATAATTGTCAATCCAAGCACCGTGCATATAATTACCTGGAAATATAACACATCTATTGAACTTCGCCTTAATCATAGTTCGAATGTTGAATCTCTCTTCTACAGGATATAACACATTCATGTTCTCGTCATTAGTAATCCATTCGCCATCATAAACTGCTGTACCACCATCTTCTTCTTTGTCAAGATAGACTAACATGTTGAGTGTAGCACAATTGTCTGGTATATCTAATTTACTATCGATATGTGGATAGTGTTGAAATCTTGAATTGGTAATGTCACCAGTTTTAAAACAGTTGAACTCATATAGTCGTGACCAGTTGTAGTCACCTTTGTGCCAGTATCTACGACATACATCTAATATTCTTTGATGTTCTGTTTCATAAATTCTTGTAGGGTGACCGACCTTGTCAACTATTCTACAGTCGTAATAGTCTACACCATTTCGTGTTGGTGATTCAGGATTATATTTCCACATTGGGTAATCTCTGTTAATCAAGTGTTGATACAAATCTTCGGCGTTCTCATAGAAGTCGTCTATGGTCAAACAAAAACCATCAAACTTTGCATCTGCAAATGAACCTTTCATTTTGTATAGTTCATCTAGTATAATTGGTTTACTCATTAGTTAAAACTCCATAATCAAATGGGTCACCATGATGATATGACCCTAAATCTTCTGCATGTTGTAAATTGAAAGAGATTGATATTCTTTCGTAATCTTTAATCTCACCTATTAATCCTTTTCCTCGTGACCTACCCTGTGGTACTGCATGGGTCAAGTACGAGGGCCATAGTAAGAAGTCACCAGTTTCAGCATAAAATGCCATTTCTGTCTGACCACCTGGCGTACCTTGAAATGTATATTGACCATCTTCGTGTTGACCATCACTGGCGCCATGACCAAAAAGAGAACTCATGTTAGGATTATAAAAGGTAATTGGTTCTGAATTAGAATCTGTAGAGACATAGTAAGTACCAGATAGTCTGGACTTGACATGATTATGAACTGAATGGGAGTGTGGTTCATTATATACATTCACCCATGCAAATAGGTGTATGTCATGTCGAGATATTCCAGTCACATCGAAATGCCACATTTTACGGATGAATTCGATGTAAGTATCTTTCATCTGATTTGCGAAGTCGTTGTACCATGGTTGGTTATGTGTCTCTTCTCTCAAATCGTTCTCGAAGTAGGTTGTGTATTCTGTTTCTGTATTACCCTTTGGTATTCTACCTACTACATCTCTACAGTGTTCTGCGACAATTTCATGATTGAGGTTTGCCTTACCTTGAAACATGGGTGTAGAGAAAGTCTGTTTATACTCTCCTCTACACGGTCCATATGTGTTCTTTAATGTATTAGTCTTTATTGGTCTCATTAACTTTCGCTTCAGTCTTTGTAGTGACTTCTCTATAATATATTACGACTTCACCAATTTGTTTGATGTATCGTTTTAGTTCTTGCATGTCTTCTGCCATGACCTTGTAATCGCCAACTGATGTTGCGACAAATAACACCTCACCATTGTTCTGGTCTTTCATCTCATCTAAGAATCTGTCGAGATATGTATATCCCTCTGGCCAGTCTGGATTGTCTCTTTGCGACAACTCACATGTTTTTGGTCGTTTAAGTTGTTCTACACCTTTATCATCAAACCTCTTAGGTTCAAATGATAATGTTCTTTTACATGGATTTACTATTCGTGCCTCAGATACTACAAACCATTTGGGTGCAGTCAATTCTACTGGTCGTGGTAAATCAGGTTGCATGATTTCTATCTCTAGGGGTTTACTGACTATCTCTACCTTTCGTTCAGGTAGTAGTGAACAACTACTCAGGAGTATTATCAGCGCCGATATTGTAAAGTTTCTCTGTATCATCTTCTAGTCCCTCCATAACTTGTTCACTTGCATTATTGAATCTTAGTTCAATCATGCCAGGTTTCTTTAGTGCGAGTACATCTAGGTTATGTCGTGCAAATATTGATAGATACTCTGCCTTCTCTTTCTCTATCTCTGCATTTTGTCTTGACATGTTTAACAATGCCTTACCTTGTTTCTCGTAAGACTCTTTCATTGCGGTCATTGCCGCCTTCTGTTCTTCTACTGCATACTCTAACTTAGCGTTATTGTCTTTCAGTGTGATATTCTCATTGTAGAGATAATAACCACCAAGACCAAGTACGAGTATAATACCAATAAATAACTGATTCATATTTTTCCCCTAATTCAAGGTGCTAAAGACATAAAGAGGGTTGCGCCTAACATAGAACCCATTAGTAAATAGAACATATCTCGAAGGTTTCTGTTCTTAATGTTTCTCATTATAGTATCTCTCCTCTTGCTAAAAGCAAAACTATTCCTATTTTCATATTTTTCTCCCTATAGTATAACTATGAGTAATGCACCTAACAACAAGAACAAAAACAATAAGTCTTCGCTACTCGGTCTCTTGTACATACTCATATTCGTAATCTTCGATTATAAAATTCAGCCCACCTGAACTTCTGTATTCAATTACTTTTCCTTCTTCATCTCTAAACTTGAGATGTTTTTCTTTCTGTACGATAATTTTCTTAGCGATAAATTGTCTATCGTCTGAATCACCATACACACTATTGAATGAGACTGTAATTAGATATCTAGTGACAAACATCGACTTGATGCGTTCATAGATAAATTTACAACCTTGTGCAATAACTCTTAAAACTTTCTTTAATCTGTTCATACCAGTATTTAGTCGTTATTTCTTAACAACTTTAACTGTTGTATGGTATCTCTTGCACTGACATGAACAATACCAATACCACCTGCATCCTTCCATGCATCAATGTTCTTCTGTCTGTCGTCAATCAACACACTACCCTCATAGGCGTATGCCGCCTTCTGAGTACCAGTGAAGGTACAAGTGACTGGCACTGTAGGGTCAACATATCTCTTAATCCATTCGTTCTTGTCATGCACTACTAGATGTCTGTTTACCTCACCGGCGGCAGTCAATATCTCCCACGGTACTTCACAATGTCTAACATATGCGAGTAAGTCGTACATATCGACCATTGGGGGTAAGTTTGCGAATAATCTTTTGTTTGTTAGTTCTTCTTTTCTATCGTCATATGTAGAATGTCCTTCTGCATCATTCGTAAGTGGTTCACCCAAATACTGAGGCATTTCTACACCTCTCAAGAAGTCTGCAAGAACTCCGTCCATATCAATAAAAACTCTTTTTACTTTTCCTTTCATCATGGTAGGATTATAACCGTTTCCTGTGGTCATTGTCAAGTGTTTTCTCAAGTAAATACGCCTCATTTTCGTCTATTTCTTCACCCTTTAGTACCTGTCTGACATGCACCATTTCGTGTGCGAGTGTGATATATCTCTCTTTGTTGAGTTTAACAAATATGTTTATGTAGGTGTGATTGTCTAGTTCTCGTGGGTGTTCGATTAACCCCTGTTGCGTGAATGATGGTGGTAATCGTTTTATATTGATAATCGCTGGCATATCACTGATACCCAGCGTGTTCGCATACTCTACTGCCTTGTTTAACAATAGATTATTCTTGCAGTAAATCTCCATTATCTAGTTTTCTTTCGCCTATTGTTTCATTCCAAAAGTTGTCTATTGACTTTTTCTTACCATCTAGTTCTACATGGGGTAAAGTCTTATCGGTCTTATAGAAGTCTAACCCCAATACATACACCCTCACCTCGAACTCTTCTCGGTTCAATGAATTACAGATATGTTTCAATCTCAAATCCATTGCATTCCAATCTCGTTCTCTCTGTAGATAAAGGTGTACAGTTCTCATTTGTTGTTATGCCACTCAAGTAGTTCTGTATACCCACCAATAGATTCTTCGTTCACTTTAATCTGAGGAAATGTTCTTGCAGTTGGAAATGTATTCATCATCTCTTCTCTGTCAAAATCTGTACCTAGTGATTTGTATACAAAGTCATACCCTTGTTGTTCACATAATTTTTTCGCCATATCACAATATGGGCATTGTGTTTTTCCATATATTTCTATCATAGTATATAATCCTTTCTTGTTGACTTTGCAGTGTACATCTTACCAGTCTTTCTACCATAGTAAGGTTCTTTCTCTACACCCTTGGTGCCTTCATCAAAGAATATAAATGTGACTAGTGATACTAGGGCGAACCATATTATCATGATTATTATTACTGCATCCATTATAATGTAAAATTGTCAAATGTGTTATCATCGACATCTTGTTTAATACCACCAATGACATAAGATTCAATCTCTGTCTCTTGGGGTGCGTTTTGTAATCCTCTACTGTTAAACCAATGTTGTGTCCATGGTAAAGGGTTGTTAGTTGAAGAGACATTGAATATTGGGTCTAAACCAATCGCTCTAAGTCTCTTATTACAAATGTATTCTATGTAATTACCAAGTAATGGTATTGATAAACCAATCATAGAACCCTCTCTGAACAAGAACTCTGCCCATTCTTTCTCTTGGGCGACTGCATCTTCATACATTGTGTACACTTCTGATTCACAATCTTTCATAACTTTATGCATGAGTGTGTCGTTTTCTTGATTCTTATAACATTTAAGTATGTGTTGAGTAATTGCAAGGTGTTGTGCTTCATCTCTGGAAATGAATGAGATAATCTTTGCACTGCCTTCCATGAGTTTGAGTTCACCAAATGCAAAACTACAGGCGAATGATACAAAGAATCTTACACCCTCTAGTATGTTGACTGATATCAATGCGAGATACAATGCCTTATACAGGTCATAGTCATCTACTTTTAGACCTAACAATCTTCTACGACCAAGTTCAATGAAGTGGTCATACTTCTCTGTTACCATCTCTGCCCTCTTAACGATTGCAGGTTCATCTATAATCGTATCAAATATATCACTAGGGTCACTATAGATGTTCTTTATAATGTGAGTATAACTTCTACTATGAATAGTCTCCATGAAGTCCCATGTGATAATACACGACTCAAGTTCAGGTATAGTGACAAACGGTAAAAATGCTATGGATGGCGCTCTGCCTTGAACTGAGTCAAGTAAAGTTTGATATCTTAAGTTAGATGTGAATATATGTTTTTGTGCATCTGTTAGTTGTTGGTAATCACTTCTATCTTTCTGTAGTGATACTTCTTCTGGTCTCCAGAAGAATCCTAATTGTGTCTGAGTGAGTTTATCAAATATCGGATACTTGAACTCATCGAATCTTTGTGTGTTTAATTCTTCGCCAAAGAATATCTTGTTCTTTGTGAAGTCAATGTTTTTCTTATTAAAAACTGTCATTATTTCTTACTCTCTATTTCTTCTAAATCATCATAGTAATTTACGAATTGCCCATAATCTGTGGCATAGTATTTATCATTAAAGATTTTTGATTGTTCACCATATGTGTCATTGTCATTTGACCATCTATGTTCTCTACCATCTAGGTCTAATGATGTCTTAGGGTGTCTTTCATCGCCATGATGAAAGTCTGGTATAAGTTGCATCATAGAATTTGAATTCACAAAATGAGAAAACACATGATAACTATAATCACCTAAGAATTCATCTCTCCAATGTGGTATGTTAGGACCTTGATACAATAATATATCACCAGGTTCTAAGTCAACTGCAATACAATTATTCTTTAGTCTGTCTCTATGATTAAAATCTTGTGATTCATTCTTAACTTGTTCTGCATCTACACCTGCATAGTTATTATCATTTCTTAACCATATTGTCCATGGTGTGTTGTCATCTGTTTTGTAATCTAAACATAATGTTGCACTGACCTCGCATGAAGGTCTATCAGTGTGCGAACCAAGATAGGCACCTCTAACATACTTTCTGGTGAATGAATATGTCTCTTCTAAATTCATGTCAAAACAGTCTTTTAGTTTCTCATGTATGTAATGAGACAATGCATTACCCCATGGCGAACAATACTTTCCAGAACTCGTTCCCCTAGATGATTGGGGGTTCTTATATGTAATGTCATGTGTTTCTAATGTGGTTGCAGTATCGGTGTATTCTGCTGATTTCCACACATCCATCGCAAAGGTAATCATGTGTTGTGGTAAGAAGTCTCTGACAACAACATATTTGTTCTTCATAAACTGCCATGTCATTGGGTTTGTTTTACCCCTAAGTGTAGCAGATTGTTGGTCTTTCCACCTAGCGATATTCTCGTCTACACACTTATATTCTATAGTTTTTTCATCAAATGGCACAGGCATCGCAGGCGTCATCTCCTTCTTCAATTTGTGATGGTGCAAGTTCATCTTGTACAACATCTTCGACTTTACCATCCATAGTATTCTGGTAGTAAGAAGTCTTCCATCCATATTTATAGGTGTTCAATAAGTCTTTCGCCATTACTGACACAGGTACTTCATTGTTAGGGTATTGTTCTGGATTATATGACCAGTTACCACTAATACCTTGGTCAAAGAACTTCTGCATCACTGCAACTACATTGATATAACCAGTGTTGTCTGGCATATCCCATAGCAATGTGTATGCACTCTTGAGAGTAGAATACTGAGGCACTATCTGTTTCAATGTACCTTTCTTACTCTTCTTAACTGAGAGATGGTCTCTAGGTGGTTCAATACCATTAGTTGCATTACATACAACTGAAGACGATTCACTTGGCATTTGTGCTGTAAGTGTTGAGTGTCTTAAACCATGAGTCAATATCTCTGCCCTTAAATATTCCCAATCTCTAGTATATACTGGTTTCACAATTGAGTCAACATCTTTTTTGTATGTGTCAATTGGTAATAAACCTTGTGCATACTTAGTTCTGTCGAAGTAGTCACATTTACCCTTTTCTTTTGCAAGTTGATTTGATGCCCTTAGTAAGTAGTATTGAAATCTCTCAGTCAAGTCATGAACTAGTTGCCATGCCTCTGGATCCGAATACTTGACTCTATGTTTTGCAAGATAATGTGCAAGACCAATGTACCCTATACCAAGACTTCTTCTTGCGAGTGTCGACATCTCTGCCGCCTTTACAGGATACTCTTGGTAATCAATCAGTTCTTCTAAACCCCTCACTGCAAGTTCACATATGTCTTGTAGTTCATCATCTTTAACTACACCCACATTGACAGCACTCAATATACAAAGTGCAATCTCACCCCCATGGTCATCAATGTGGTCTATTGGGTCTGTTGGTAATGTTATTTCTTGACATAGATTACTCATGTTTATTTTATCAGTAAATGAACTATGAGTATTACAGTGGTCAATGTTCATAATATAGATTCTGCCAGTCTCCGCTCTTTCTTTTAATAAATCTGTAATCAATTCTCTTGCACCAACTTTTCTTTTAGGTACTGAAGTCGCTCTCTCATACTTCTCATAGAGTTCATCAAACTCTGGTGTACCAAATGCCTCATATAAACCTGGCACATCATGTGGGGAAAATAATGTAATATCTTCATTTGCAAGGAATCTTTTATAAAAGATTTCTGATAACTGAATAGAGTAATCTAACTTTCTTACTCTGTTATCTTCTGTACCCTTGTTGTTCTTTAAGACTATAATGTCTTCTATCTCTTGGTGCCAGATAGGGAAATGAACTGTAGCAGAACCCCCTCTTACACCATTCTGAGTACAACATCTTACTGTTGATTCGAATTTCTTTAAGAATGGAATGACACCAGTATGTTGTACTTCACCCCCTCTTATCTTTGCACCTAAACCTCTGATACGACCTGCATTGATACCAATACCTGCCCTTTGTGCAACATATCGACCAATCGCCATATCAGATGCAAATAATGAGTCTAGTGAATCATCTGTATCGACCAGAACACATGATGCAAACTGTTTCAATGGTGTTCTAACACCTGCCATGACTGGCGTTGGTATATTAATCTTAAACATACTCACTGCATCATAGTATCTACGAACATATAGTAATCTATCGTCTGATTCATAGTCTTGAAACAATGTCATTGCAATCAACATGTACATGAACTGAGGCGTTTCAAATAGTGTACCTGTTGACCTATCTTGAACCAAATACTTATCTACGACTTGTTGTAGACCTGCATATGTAAAGTCAAAGTCTCTACTATGTCTTAGATATGAATTGAGTTTCTTTAGTTCTTTGTCTGAGTATTTCGCTACTAGGTCTTTCGTGTATAGACCTTTGTCTATGTTTCTCTCAATCAAGTCTTGTAGGGGTGGATAAATCTCTGAGTCTTTCCACTTAGTATTGAATACTTGTTTCTGAATACCAAACAATAACAGTCTGGCAGCAACGAATTGGTAGTTAGGATTCTCTAGTGATATCAAATCACTTGCACTCTTCACTAGAATCTTTTGAATCTCTTTTGTGGTGATACCATCAAAGAATTGTAGACCACTATTCATCTCTACTGAAGATTCAGAAACACCATTGATGCCTCTGCAAGACTTCTCTACCATTACATGTATCTTATCTAAATCAATAATTGATTTTGTGCCGTCACTCTTTATAACATTTATTTCTGCGTTCATATTTTCTTATACTCCATCAATTGTAATTTTGCTGAGAGACCGTAAACTGTATTACGATTGATGATTTCGATAATCTCACTTTCACTCAAACCTTTAATAATCATATCATTTATGTCTTTGCAATCTTCTATTCTTCTATCGTTCCAGATACACACCTTATACCCGAGGTCAATGACCTCTTCTATCTTTTTGATTATCTCGGCGTTTCTTGGTTCGTTATCATATATTAGTATTGCGTTATCTTTTATATCATCTTGTATCTTTTTAAAATCACTACCCGCTACTGCGATACTATTCGGTAGGAATAGACTATCTATGGGTCCCTCTGTGACATAGATTGTCTTAGTCTTGTCCACTTTATTAAGATTGAAGATGAGCGGCACATCATCTCTGAATCTCATGGTCATGTATCTCAATGGTGAGTCGTTAATAGCACGACCTGATACACCAATCAATTCACCACTCTCGTCATAGAATGGCAATATTATTCTTGGGTCTTTACCCAATACTCTATCTCTATACTTATCTGACAACATACTAAGAGTTTGTGCCGATGATACGAACCATAAATCAGTCATTGAAGATTCTGGTATTTTTCTATCTAAGAGATAGTTCTTTGCGATTGCCTTTTCGAGAACAGGAAAGGCGATTGCCTTGAGACTGTTTTCTTTTTCAACCACAGTTTTATTTAGATTATCTGTTCGTGGGGTGAACTTAAAAGCGTTCGCCGATGGCATTTTTCTTTTAGGTTTCATACCTTTTTCTGATAGAAATTCTTTCAGATATTCTTTGTGAACTGATGGCCAATGGTCTTTGATAAAGTTTATCGAAGATGTTGACTTACCACAATTATGGCATTTGAAGATGAATGATTGTTCTTTGACGAAGTGAAACCCTCGTGCCTTATATACATTCTTTTGCGAATCACCACAGTAATTGCACCTGTGATTCATCGTATTCTCGTTTGTCCATTTGGCACGGTCTAAGTAGACCATGACCATCGACAAGTATTTTCGCTCTAACCATAACATTACTACTTATTATACAGTAATTATGGTCAAAATACTAGTCGGTTTTATTGATTTTGGGAACTTTCTTTTTGGGTACTTGAATGACATATCTGTTCTCAACTACCTTTGGTTTATCTTTCTCAATCTTTCTTGCAATAAGACTTGTTGATGTTATCAATAGTAAAATCGCAAGTGGGTCAAACACAAAGATGAGTGCAAAAATCACCCACCTAACAGCGTTGTCAAGGTACTTGACACTCTCTTCCTGACCATATATCACTTCTGCAACATACTTAATCGGACCAATCTCACCCTCTTGCATGAGTTGTTCCCTTTTGAGAGGCATCAATTCTTCATTGTACTTGACTACTTGTTCAATTATAACATTCATATCTTGTGCAATCAAGTCCCTTTCTTCTTTTTGTCTACGGTCAATGTAGTTACGGTCTTTGGGTTGTGCAGTACTAATAACTAAATCTAATCCCTCTAGTCGTGTTTCTAGTCTCTCTAGTTTACCCTCTTCACCCTCTATTCTCTTCTCTATGATTGACATCTCAAGTGAAAACGAATCACCCTTAAGTGTCTGTTCTATGTTCGCCTTTGATAAGAACCCAAAGATACCCAATGATGTAATTAACATCAATATGAAAACTGATAGGGTTAGATAATACTTCATGTAATTGAGTCTTTCCCAAAATAGATGTAGATAGGCGGCAGTGACTATTTTACCAAACTCTAATACACCAGTCATAATGACAACTGATAACCATGCACCTGCAAATATAGTTGCAAGACCAAGAACTGAGAAATAGGCGGCGATACCTGCAATTACAAGAGAGGTACCTAGAGCCAAATAGTTTAAGAATTTTTCCATAATTTACTTAGAGTATCTTTTTAAAAGACCGAAAATCTTCTTAGAATCTTCTTTGTTCTTTTTGAGATACTTGTTTCTACTTCTTACTAAAGGTGTGTCTGTTGATACAGCACTACCTGTAGCGTTCACTGGCGCATCTTCTTTTAAGTCATCTTTAAGATACTTTGCCATTTCATCTGCAAGTTGTATACCTGCGTTATAATCTGTTGGGTAATGCAACCCAGCTCGAACTCTTCCATATGCACATATATCAGCGGCATCTCTAAGATTACCCTCATGTTCTGGATATTTCTCTGCATAGAAGTTTGCAACCAGATATGGTTGCATTGAATGACCTGATGGATATGAAGGAGAGTTTGCAGTTCCTGTTTTCCATTTTTTAAGTTTCATATTAAGTGCTTCTGCAACTTGATATGGTCTAGGTCTGTTGAATGAATTTTTAAAGTGTCTGATTACTGGTGTACATTGGTCTACGATGTAATCCATATACTCTTCATCAAACTCTAAGTCTGAGTCTTCCATGTATTCTTTGATGTAATAACATGGGTCATCGGCACAATTGATGTACTTCTTTTTGATTTCATCTGTTGCGTTGTTCGACTCTTTGATGACTGTTTCTAATTCTGACTTAGTTGTTTTAGAACTATTTGTGGGTGGGGGCATCATTTCTATTTCTGACCAACCATCTTCAAATATCTCTACTTTGTGATATTTGGGTTTCTTTAGTTTCTCAAATACATTGAATTGAAGTTTATCTATGTTCGATGGATTCATCAATGACTCTGTTGTTAGACCAAGTTTCTTGTCAACTTTTCTCAGTACATCACCAGTTGATGACCTCATCTTATCTGCCCAATCGACCATTTTCTTTTTAATCTCAGCGCCTTTCTTTGTATCACCTGCACTGACTAAACCTGAATATGTTAATGCCATTGCAAGACCAACAGGACCACCCATCCATATAGGTAGACCACCTGTTGCCATACCAGCACTCAATAAACCAATACCTTTGATACCATCTGGCGTTGCAATCAAGTCTGCGAACCCAGCGTTACCTGCAAAGGCGGCAGGTATAATAGTCAAGTCAAAATCAGATTCTATATCACCCGAGAATGACATTCTTAACCATTGTGCAATTGCGAGACTAGATACACCAACAGCACTCATAGTTGCGAGTACTTTGTTTTTCTGCATGAACTCATCTGTTTTAATTAGACCCTTTTCTAACTGTTGGAATGCCTTAGTGTCATGTATAGCGGCACCCCCTACTGTAAGAGTCTTACCCACCGTTCTAAGTGAACCCATTATGGTCTTAGATGTTGCAGTTATTGAACCACCAATCGCCTTGACTGTATTGTATACTGAAGGTTCTTTAAATGCCTTACCAATCGTTGCGATATCTAAACCTATTGCATCTTTTAATTCACCAATGTGTTGTTTTAAGTCTGCAACTTGAGTTGGTAATGAACCACCAACATCGTTCTTAGGTTTCTCAGAAGGTGTGGCGTCCTTGTCGGGATTTGTCTTCGCTACATTCCCCTTCGGAGATTTTTTATCCGGTGCCGGTCTCGTATCACCTTGGTCGCCCCTTTTGGGCATTGATTGTAGTTTTCTTTTGAGTTCTTTTGCCTTGTCTGAATCTGGATGTGACTTGAGATAGTCTTGTTGTTTATCTGTAGACATGTCGAAGAACCATGCATCTTTCTTCTTGTCTTCTTCAACTAGAAGTTCTTCACATATGGAGTCTATTGCATCACAATATTGTTTGTAGTCTTCATCAATATGATATAGTACTTCGTTAATATACATCTTCTGCGGTAAACAGGACTCTATCTTCCCCTATGTACCCCTCATATATTAGTACACCATAACCTATACTATGTTCTGCAACATTGGTGACTGTTGATTTTTCTGGATATATTTTGATTTCTTCATTCTCATCAAAGTTCTGTTTGATTTGAGTTCTTAGATGATAATCAGAACCATGCATTTTTAGAGAACATAGTTTACCAATGTCTTGTGCCTCTTCAATCATCTCTGGTTGAAATGCATCTTCGTCTTTCAGTAATCTATAGAAGTCTTCATACAACTGGTCTGCCTGTTCTGAATCTAAGTTAGTATGTTCTTTGAGTAAACCAAGTGCGACTGCATATGATGCCAATTGTGACTTACCACCAGGCACTTTTCTAATTAGTTTCTTTAGATTGAATACAAGTCTATGTAAAGGTGTGAGAGAGTTCTTCTCTTCTTTTGTTTTTGGATTGTTCGCAAGTTTTTGATTCTTATTTTCTGGGTCTGTTATGAACTTGATTCTTACGCCGTTCTGGTCAATGAACCCAAACTTATAGGCAGGTGTCTTCTCAAAAGGTGTTGTCAACATCTTAAGAACCCTGAATACGATTAAACTGTCTATTACTCTTCCGACCATATATCTATTTATGCAATCTGAATGACTACAATTCTCTTAATCTATCTGCAAGTTTGTCATCTATAGGGTAGTTTATCAACCAACCCTCTTGTATGAGTTCAAGATATAACAACATAGTCTTTATAGATGACCAATGTTCTTCTTCTTTAATCTTAAACTGCAACATTCTCATACATGCCTCAAATCCAAACACATTGAATAAACATATCATATGATTCAACATGAGGCGTTCTCTTAATTCACCATTCTCATGGTAACGATGAAGTAGTCGTTTTAGATATCTAAACCTACGCAAGTCTTCATTAAAGTCCTCAATGTCTTCACATTGGGGGTCATCATAATGCTTATGTGCGTATGCGTTAAAGTTTTTTGCTGTGATTTTGTCAAATAGACCCATAATATAATTGTTTAGTTGTTGTGTCTACTAGTATTTAGTAGACTCAACTAAAGAAGTTTAAACGATTGAACCGTAAACTTTGAATGAACCAGTTTCTAACTGTTCATATTTAACTTTGAGAGAAATGTTTCTTTCTTCTTTCTCAACTTCGTCAAAAGGTGTATCTACTGATTTACCATACACCCCACCAAATTGAGTAAACTCTAAGTTTAATTCGCCTGAACCTGAGAACTCTTCATCTTGTACTACGCCATGTCCTTCTACTTGAACTTTCTTATGTAGACCCATTTGAGAGAGTTTTGATTCCATTTGTTGAATAGCGGCGAGAGGATTCATAAACTCTGACACTGCAACATGACCCAAAACTGCATTAAGTTTGTTCTTAACTGCCTGTGAATCTATGTCATAAGGTACTGTTGAGTCTAAACCAAAGTCCCCACCTAAATTTTCAATTAAATATTCGTTAAATGATTTCATAATTTTATCCTTGTATTGCAACACCAACACCTTTAACTTCGGCGTTGGCGGCAAAGATTTCATCAGAGGCGTCTTTTGATACGACCTCTGATGTATTTGCTTTTAAAGTGAATGTTCCAATTAAAGCATTAGCACTAGTCTCGATTGACACTAACCTATCTGTTGCGCCTGTGTTGACTAATCTTACGGCAGTTGTACTGCCAAAATTTGACCCATTAGATGTGGAAGTTCCACATGCGGTCTCTGTTCCTAATACTTTAATTTTCATAATTATTCTCTTATGCAGCTACTGTAATTGTACCAGCAGCAGTACCAATTCCTGCGACATTGGTAATAGTTGAGTTTGTAGAAGTACCGTTATCTTTTACAGTACCACTGTTTAGAGCCATCGCATTTGCACCAATACTTAGAACATCACCTGCATTTGTAGCAGCGTTAGCAGCACCAATTACAAGACTGAATACTAGTTCGTTAGAACCTGTACCACTTGCGTATGATAATGTGTGATTTGTTCTTTGGTCATTTACAACTGTAAGTTGTGGTGTGCCTGTGACTGCAACTGCCTCGTTAAATCTGACTCGTACAGATAATGTACCACCCTCTGATTTATCAAATGCTGTTGAAATAAACTCTATATCTGTAATATCAGCAGAACCAATTGAAACTGCAAGTCCACTTACTGCACATAAGACTTCATCTGTTGCGCCACTTTTAGGGTTTTCAAATCTCCAACCACTAGCGTCAGCGTAAACTTTTTTCTTATCTGCATCGGTTAACCACTTAGGTTTCGATTCGTCTGCATCTGAAATTCCCCATAATGCCATTTTATTCTCCTATTTCGCAACCTTTAAGATTGCATTAAATGTTTTACTAAAAGTATTTTTGTCTTTTTGTAATAGTTGTAAGTATTTAGTTCGAATTGGTGCTCGAACCTTCATTAAAGTGTCATGAACTTTGACTGCATCTGCATTTTTGACCTTAATTTTTTTCATATCATCTGTTCTAACTTCACCATCTTTGGTTCCATCTTTGAATTTACGAAGTTGTATTAACATCGTTGCATCTGGTCTATTCTGTACACCAGTTGCCTTTGATTGCATTGCATCCATGGCACGATTGAAGACTTCATCCTCTTCTGCCTCTGCATACTTGCCTTTTGCCATTGTTGATATCTTCAACAACTTTGCTCTTAAATCTTTCTCATTCTTAGATTGTGCAACAGCACGAGCAATTTTTTTATTACCTGCATCTGACATCATACCAAAGTCAGCAATCTTTTCCATTACTTGTTTGACATTTGATGATGCCTCAATTGCATCTGTAATATGTTTTTTGTAGTTAAGTCTCTTTAACTTTTCTTTAAACATTTTTGTTCTGGCGTCTACTTTTTCCATTACTCTTCTAAGTCCACTTTACCATCCCATTTACCTTGTTCAATTTCTCGAATCATATCATAACATGTTTTTTCAACTAGTAGTAGACCTTTAAATATTTTAGATGGGCCTTCTGCACGATTGTTCCATTGAAACTTCTCGTGGTCTTTGTTAATCTTTTCAATAGCCTTTAAAATCTTTTTATAACCATTGATTTCTGATTTTCTATCGAACTCTGAACCCTTTTTCTCAGCAGGACTTTTCCCATGAAAGTTTATTCTTTCAATGAGTTCTTCTTTGCCATCATTGTGTTCTTTAATTACTTGTACTAGACTTTTATATGTCATATTACTTCTCGTCAAAGTGTGATACTGTTGAAGGATCACCATATGATGATTTACCTCTTGCAACTGAGTCGAAGTCTCTGAGTTTCTTCTTAGTGCCACTCATAACAACTAATGTATCTTGTTTGTTAGTATTCATGGTGACTTTTAGACCCATCAACTTTCCTGACTGTTCGAACTTTTTCTTTTCAGCAGGATGCATTTTCTTAACTCTGTAAGTAATCATCTCTTCTTGTAAGTCTTCTTCCCATATATTTCTATATGTGTCCATAATAGACTGTCTTGCACCTTGTTGTGCCTCTTCTACTGAATCAGTCATGTATCCAGCGAACTTACCTTTCTGGATGGTGTTCTTCTTAATGATGTTAGATAGTTTATCTTTCTTCTGAAGAAGTTTCTTTGCCTTCATTCTGTCGTGGTACATAAATGTATATGTTTTACCATCTTTCTCATCTTTAACTGAGTAACCAGTAGCAGTCATCTTAGTGACTTTACCTTGTCTCTTATTACCTTGTTTAGGTTCATAGAAATCTACACCTGTACCAGTTTTGATATCTTTCTTACCCTCTGCACCCATACCATGTTGTGCGAGTTTTCTGTAGTTCTCTGTTAAATCTGTTTCTTCTTTAACTACTGCTTGACTCCAACCACCACCGTGGTCTTCTGCGGTCTTTAGTTTACTTAATGATACATATAAAGGTTGCAAGTCTTTGCCGTCTTTATAATCAGATGTTTTACTGTAAGTACTGTCAATCATAAGACCGACTTTGTATGCACTTGAACCCTCTTCAGGTGTTGAGTAAACTGGTTTCTGTTTGATTTTGTTTGTTCTGCAATATGTATCAATCATCTTCTTTGCAGTTTCAAAATCTTTCTTATTTTCTGGTGAAGTGATTCTGTCTCCTTTACCACCTCTAAACTGAATGTAGAAGTCTACACATCTAGGATACTGGTTGTCATTGTAAGGTTTGAAACCCTCTTCTACAGATTCTACTGGTACTTCTTTGTACCCTTGTCTTTTATAATCAGCAATCTTCTTCTCGTTGCCCTTTTTTGCCATACTGACACCATGTGTGCCTTTAGAATCAGTCTTTCTTAATTTTACAAAGAGGTGTCTTTTATTTTTGGGTGTAGCAAATTGTTTAACTAAGTCATCTCTACCATAGAATGAACCCTCATCTAAATTGTTAAGGTCATCTCTGAATGTCTCTTCGTTTGCGTATTGTAATGCGTTTTGAACTTCTTTTGATTTAAGAATTTTATCACCAAAGAACTTTTTAATTTCTTGTCTTGCAATAGTATCTGCACCACCAAGGTCAAGTGCAACTTCTACTGCTTTCTTGATATCGCCTGGTTTTACTTTGTTTCTACGAAAATAGGCAGATGTTTCTCTACCTGTGAGTTTTTGTTTGCCGTAAGGACCTAAAGGATTTACTTTACCGTCCTTGTCTAAAACTGACTTTGCCTCTTGAAATAGATTCATGTTATTTCTCGATTGAATTGATAATAGTCTTAACTTGGTCTAATCCGTACTTCTCTATGATTATCATGAAGTCTTCTTTCATTGCCTTCAAATCTTTTAGATTACCACGATATTTGATTTTGTCTTTGCCCTCTTCGACTTCTTTCTCATCATCGTCTGTATCTTTACCTTTCTTCTTGTCTATTGCTTTCTGAAGAGCAGGTGGTAATTTTCCTTCTTCGACTTCTTCTTCATCGTCTTCACCTTTCTTCTTATCGATTGCCTTTTTCAATGCAGGTGGTAATTCGCCCTCATCCATTTTCTTGGAGATTGCCTGTCTTTTCTTATGAAGATATTCGTCTGAAGAATCAGTGTCGCCATCATTGTCAATGTCTTTGTCTTTACGGTCTGCAAACTTCTTCTTAACTGCATCTTTTTTAACTTTATCTAGACCTTCACCATCGTCTGACTTGTCATTGGTGTTGTCTTCATTCATCTCATCTCTTATCTTTGCCTTAAGGTCTCTGATATTGCTGTTAATTCTATCGCCCTTATGTTCGTGTTCATCAGCGGCGTCATCTCTACCTTGGTCTCTTGCCTGTCTAGCAGAATCATCAGCTCGTTGTCTTTGTGTTCTTAGATTTTCGAGTTTGTCTTGCATACTCTTGATTCTTTGTTTCTTTAGAGCTGCATTTGCATTAAACGGCTCTTCTGATAGATGACCCTCTAACATGGTTCTCATATCAGCAACTAATTGGTCTGATACACCCTTATCTGTTAATTTCATTATAGTTCCCCTTGTTCGAAATAGTCAAACATCTTCTGTTTACCAGTTTCATTAAGTTTTAAAGACTTAGCAAGTCTGCCAAGCATATTTCTTTCTGTTAATTTTTCTATGGTTTTTTCAACTGACTCATTAGATGTAGCAATCTCTTCTTCTATGTGTGCGAGTTCTTCTTTGAGTCTGTCTCGTTTTTCTTCGAGTGACTCCACTGCCGTCTTTTCGCCCTCTGCAAGTTCTTTGAACTCTTCTTTAAGCATTTCCTCGATTTCATCAGATGTTAATTTCTCATCTATAATTGCTGGAGAAGTTTCGGTCTTGTTAAAACCTCTTACTTCTTCTAGTTTATCTTTCCAAGTTTTGTTTTCCATGATATAGTTATTTATATGTTCTCAATCCTTACGACTAGGTCACTAGTACCTTTAATGACTCTATGATAAGTCATCTTGGGTATGTAGTAATCTAATCCTATTGTTAAATCTTTAGGCAATTTGTCATCTAATTGTAATTGCCAACCACTTCCACTTAATACATGTACACATCGATTCTTTTTATCTCTGTGCCAAACGAGTTCGTCATCTAGTATATTTGGTTCGAATGTTCGATATATGAACTCTCGACCTGTACCATGTTGTTCTTCTATTCGTTCTCTGTATGGTTTCATACAAATATTTAGGTGTTATTTTTTACCAGAAAAATGAACCACCACCACTCAGACCAAGTTGTTTTGCGTATCTTGGTAGTCTACATGACCAATATCCTGGTGTGGTTTTATCATTTGCAGTATCACAATTATGTCTTGCGACATATGATGCTCTTGCCTTAGGGTCTTTAAATTTTACTGATAGACCTGATGTATCTCCGAATGTGACTTTCTTTGTCTTGTCACCGTCTTTAACATAGACATAGAACTTCTTAGGCCCGCCTGATTTTGGTTTACCTATTGCAACATCTTTATCTTCTTCTTCAGTCATCTCCATCATAGGACAATCTAGAGGTACAAGTTCATTCTCATAGATATCATACTCACCTAAGTTTGTTTCTAAGACTTGTTTATCTATCTCTGTAAGATTGTATCTTCCCTCTGCAACTAGTTTTCTTGCCTCTTTGATTACTTCAAAGTACATCATTGAACCTAGTCTGAATGGATTATCCAATAGATTTGTTTCTGTCATCTGCAAGTCTCTCAATGTGTCATCGATTGCCATGCCCTTGAATGTGTTTATCTTCATTTGGTGTTACCTGGTGCAACATCTTTTAATGTCTTTTTGCCTTTGTTCATTTCTTTTTGTCTTACGACTTTCAACATCTTCTTGGCAAGTTTAGATATTGCTTTTGTTTTCTTGTCGAGTATCTTTTCTAAAGCCCTTTTTTGACCCATACCCAATTCTGCTTTGTTTTTACCTTTAAGAATTCTAGAGGCAATCTTACTTCGAGCTTGTTTTTGTGCCCTCTTCATAAGTTTCTTTGGGTCTAGAATCTTTCTCTTCATTGCCTTCTTTCGTGCAAAGGCAATCTTCGCTTTGTTCTTACGCATTGCTCTGCGTTTCTTCATTCTAGTTTGTATAGAGTCTACCTCAGAAATGACTTCTGGTGTAGATTCTTCTTCGAATAAAGACTTGAAATCCTTAATCATTACTTCACCATTAAATCTTTGGCTCTTTTGCCTAATTTGATTTTCTTTTTAACTTTTCTAAGTTTATTTCTAATTCTACCCATGATACCCTTTGCAAGATTCTTAAACATACCTTCGTTGATTATGGCATCTGCCATAGTAGTATGTTCGAATACAATCTCACCATCGTCTGTCATATGTTTAATTGCAGTGTATAGACATTCTCGTGTCATTGTATCGTCAGCGCCTAAACCAGCAGGTAGTTTTTCAAATATCTGAGACATTTCATTCCACATATATGATGCAAGCATATCTTTTTTACTGTATTTTGCATCATCATCATAGAATGTTTCTAGTTTCTTTTGACCCATTTGAAAATACTTTCTCATGGCATCATTCATTTTGTTATTTGCTTTGGTGATAGCGGTATCAGTCATACGGTCACCAATGAAGGCAAAGTAGTAATCACCTGTTCTGATAGGATATGATAATGCACTCCACTCATTTTTCATGGCACTATTATTTTCGTAATGGTCTTCATCTTCGTTGTCCATAATCCATTGAACTTCGTCTGAATTAAATCCTACTTTCTTTGCGTACTTTTGAATATTCATTTTTTTGGATAATGCTTCAGATAGAATCAGTGCATCGATTTCTTCTTCAAGTTCTTTTAGTTCTACTGACTCATTGTAAGGATATCCCTTTAAAGGATTATCAAACAACATAGACATATGATTCTTCTTGCCTTCTTTGTTCTTCTTACCTTGAATCTTAATCATCTTGTCTACATTTTCAGTATAAGATGTTTCTAATTCACCTGGTGTATCTGCCTTGTAAGCGGCAAGCATTTCATCTGTACCCATTAGATGAACACCATTGTCTGTTTTATTACCTTTTGCCATTTTTAATTATCCCCTGTTTTACTAGTCTTTCTCTAAGTCTAGGTTCTTTTCTATTATAGTTTTTAGATACTATTGATAGATTTGATTTATCATTATTCATTGGGTTGTTATCTTTATGATGAACATCTTTACCCTTTATGTCTTTGTTGTCTTTTAACTGATTTCTAGCTGAATTTCTTGCAGCTCGTCTTTTGATTTGTTCTGGTTTGCCTTGATAGTTCTCATACTCTTTTTTGTAATCTCTATCTTCTTCTACTTCAGACTCTTCGTTCTTGTTCTTATTCTTTGCATCATAGTCTTTGATAGATTTTCTAGCAGACTTCATCATTGCCTTTTGATGTGCTTTCTGTTGAGATTGGTTTCTCTTTCTCATTACATCTGAATGTCGTTCTTCTAACTCTTCACCCATTACTAACTGACCCAATGCCTGTGATATTTGAGTTAATACAGGTATTGGTATTTGTGCAATTAATTGTGCCTGAGCAGATGAAACACCTTTCATCTTACTTAACATTGCTTTGACTTTTGCGTTCTCTTCTATCTCGGTCTCTTCTGGCACACAATTAGGAACTACTTTTCCACCTTTCTTTTTTGTACCAACTTGTTTGTAACCATCCCAACATGCTTCTACTATCACGGTTTCTTCGCCAAACTGTTTTTTTTGTTTAACTCTTTGTTCTAAGATTCTTTTAAATAATGTAGTCATACTTCTATTTATGTAATTTCTTTGTTAATAGTTGTCTTTGTTTCCAGAGTGTTGCTCTGGTGTTTCCAGGAAATGATGTAGACCATGCCATCAATTTACCAAAGACTGAGTTAGTTTTTCTTTTTAAAGAATCTAAATCATCATCATTTGATACTTGCATGAAGTCTCTTTTGAATAGTTTCTGCATAGATGCAATATTCTTTTGTGAATTGTTCCAATCTTTCTTAACAATCGCATCTGGTAATTGTCTTGGTCTTGAACTGTTTCTTGTCAATGCGTTTGGAAGTGATGTACTGACATACACCATTTTAGATTCGTAACCAAGTTTATCTAACATGTTCTTATACGCTTTAATCTTAGTGTCGTTTGCACTTGTAGTATCGAAGATAAGACCAAGTCTATTGTCAATGTATCTGTCCATCAATCGAGTAGTTTGTCTCTTCGCCTTCTTTCTAATTGGGTCTCTGATATCGGCAGGTACTGCATTTAAGTCTAAGGTTTGACCCGCCTTCTTTAGACCATTCTCAAATGACTTATCTGTATTGACTAGTTTCAACCCTAATGCCTTCAAACCCAAACCATCTACTACAGTTGACTTACCAGAACCTGGGCCACCCATAAAGAATACTGCCTTAAAGATACCTGGGTCATATACACCTTCTCTAAGTAAGTCTTCAATCATGTAGTCTGGTAGAGTGGAGAACGACTCCTCTGCGATTCCCATACCTCTACGCACATCTTTGTATAGTTTGTCTGCGAGTTTTTTATCTGGCACGCCACCTTTGAATGAATCAAAGTCATCTTGTTCTGCGGCTGCCCTCATCTTAGATGCACTCATACCTGATACATCATCAGCATCTGGATCCCTTTCACCAGCACTAACTATGTTTATATCATCGAACTTATAGAAACCGTGTCTTGCCTTTACACCATTGTATTTCTTAAGTAGTGTTTCGAATTCTCTGATTCTATCTGAACCAACAACCATAGTGATACTAGTATAACCTTGTTTATGTAATGCGTTTGCGACATCGAATACTGTTCTGGCGTTCGCATCTGGTACACCAACCTTCTTAGAAAAGAACTTTCTTAGATACTGAATCTTTGTTTTGTGATTCAGTGGATTTTTTCTCTTATCATTTGAATGAGAAGTAAATATCATTGGGTCGCCGTTCACTGACTTTGATACCTTGTTTAGTTTATCGACAAGTTTACCATGCCCAATTGTGGGTGGGTTGAACCTTCCGAATGAAAAAACAGCGGGTCTTTGTTTCGCCTCTGATATGAATGATTGTAATGTTTTCATTATTTGTCCCATGCCTTTGCAGCTGTAAAGTTATTTAGTGAGAACTCCATACGGTCTACTAACTTCACTGCCTTACCGTCATCATCGATTGCAACATATCCCTCAGGATTTACTACTTTTAAACCTGTGGGTGTTCTTACGAATGTGCCGATTGATTTTGCTTTGTTTAAACCATCTATGATAATCTGTTTCGCCTCAACCATGCCTACTTGAAACTCTGTCAATGCAGTTATGAATGGTTTAAGACTTCTGATATCTCTGACAAGGTCTTTACCTATTTGTTCTTTGATATCTTTTGTCTTCTGCATCTTTACTGCACCAACTACTTTTGTTTTCCAATAGTTCTCAAAGTGTTTGAGATAATCATTATAGTTTAGATTGAACTTACCCTTTCTTATTTGGGCGTTCATATATGTTTTGTATGTTGCACCTGCACCTTTAGATGCAATGGTGTCTTGTATCTTCATGAACTTAATCAGTGAAGGTCTTTTGATTTTGTGAAATGACTTACCTGTTTTAGTAAGTAGAGTAGATAACTTAAGTGTTTCTTTTCCTGTGAGTGTAGAATTACCTGCAACATTCTTAAAGGTTGCATCATCAATCCATACATCATTGTTATGACCCAAAGAAGATATATCTGCACCGAATGATGCACCTAAATCATCTATACTTGAACCTTCGTATGTCGTATGAAATACTATACCATACTTGGCATTTGCAATCTGTTTACCCAATTCTGATTGAACTGGTACAGCATACATGATTGTGTTAGGTTGAAATGTAATGTGTTCTATATCATTTATTTTCTTCATCTTCTTATCTGCCTGAGTAAACATCAAGTCACCTTGCATTACTTTATTCCAGGATAGTTTAGATAGATACTCGAATGAGTCTATGAACTTCTTCTCTAAGTCTCCAGATAGTTCAGATGCGTTCTTAATTTCTGATACTGAACAATAGAACTTAGGTTCTTTATTGAATAATGATTTCTTTGCGACAAAGAATCTGCCGTCTTCTGGATGTTTTCCACAAAAGATTGCAGGTGCACCATCCCATTTGACAGTCATGTTGAATTTTTTCTTGGCATTTCCTTTCATCATGTCTCTGAGTGCGAGTAGAAAGGTTATAGAAGCACGACCACCATCAATACCGTTATTGATGATTTCATCTTCTAAATGTTCTAAATGTAGATTTTTAACGGCCATAAGTAGTTATCACATTGTTGTGTATAACTACTATTTATGTATTTTGAAAGCTATGGTGTTTCGAAAGTGGCGTCTGCATCGCCTTCTAACAGCGTTGTAGCAAAAGATATATTAGCGGCAATTGATTGTACTGCATTATAGGCGTCAATCTTTTCATCAGCGATTTCTGATTCACTCTTTTTATCTTGATTCCAATGTGCATACATTCCACCTGATGTGGCGTCTGGATTTGCAGTTCTCCATGCATTAAGAGCTTCTATAATGTCTCCAGTGCCTGTCCATTCAAATATCTTATGTGGGTGTGCAACACCATCTACAGTTAAGTCTGAAGCTTCAGATAAATTCACGATTATAGTATCATCTGTTTCATCTGCATCTTTAGAATAGAAATAAAATGTTCTGGAAGTTCCTGCATCTCCACCCATCAAATCGTACCTTTGTTGCCATTCGATTAATTTTGATTGCATATCTGCTAAGTATGCATCATATCTGATTGTTGCCATTTATATCTCCGTGTTAAATTTCTATACTACTATTTAGTTTTTTGATAGCGGTCTAGAGTGCAATTTTTCTTCTAATTGAGAAACTTTTTTCATTAATATCTCTGCCTTTTTGGTTTCACCAACAGACTTGAGTTCTTTAATGTCTCTCTTTAGTTGCACCTTCTTTTGAAGTACTGACAATACTTCTTTAGGTTTTAAGTTCTTCGTCATAATCTATTATTTATATCACAATTTTTGGCCGACCTGAGAGGATTCGAACCTCTGACCCTCGGTTTAGAAGACCGATGCTCTATCCAACTGAGCTACAGGCCGAACATTCTTTTATATTGAATCTTCATATAGTTCCAAGTTCTCAAATACAACACTCGGTGTATCGATACCTTCACCTTTCATGAATGATTCTATGATTCTTCTATGACCACCTTGTGGGTTCTTGTCATTGTAATCATCGTAAGTTTTCTTTGTCTCGTAATGCATGAGTATCTTTACAATACTTCTTGGTGTCAAACCATTATTCTTTCTGAAGTCAGCATCTTGCATCCACTTCTCAATCACCCTATCTGCCCTAAATGTAGCAGATTGTGTAATATAGAATGTGGTATCACTAGTAAAAGCAGAACATTTATCATTTCTCTCTTTCTCTCTCTTCTTTAACTTCCAGTTAATCCAGGTCTTACCTTTCTTCCAAGAATCTTTTTCATCAATAAGAGCTTGAGCTTCTCTTCTAACTTTTGAAATGTCTGCACCCTTAAACCCACCAGTCACTTTGATGTATTCAGCAACATACTTATCTTTCAAAGAAGTAATCTTGCCTTCGTTGTAGAAATTGACCAAGTCGCCAGCACAATCAGTAATTGAAGTGGTCATTCTTTGCACTTCAACCTTTCTGTTAAGTGCATTACCTAATGCCTGCAAATCTGCCATTGTCATTTCTGCATCGATGTAAACAACTTCAATACTAGAACATCTTGACTTTCTAGCAGACTCTAAGGTGTGATTACCGCCAACAATAACTTCCCTACCATCAAATCTTACAATAGTAATAGTGAAACCCTTAGTAGAGTTATTGGCGTTCATCTCATTCTTGTATTCTGAAATCTTCTTGTGCGACATGTTAGTATCAAATCTAACTTGTAATCTGATAACATTATCTAAATCTGAAATCTTGACCACACATCTCTCTAAATCTGAATCAGGATTGTAGGCATCTTCTGCCAACTTATTGATTAAGTCTAAGTCTGGTAATTCTACAGACTCAGGTGCGAACCCATTCCACTTGTTCCAAGACATCTCTCTCTGTTTGGCGGTCGCCCTCATCTTAGATAAGAGTTCAAATTCTTTTTTGAACATTTCTTTCATAGAACCAAAGTGTGAAATCTCGTATATAAACTCTTCTGGTTTCTCTTCTAATAACTTGTTGAATGTGGCAGAAGTGGATGAATTCCAATATGCACCATCATTAAATGCCTCATGTTCTTTTAACCCATGCATACCCAAATACCACATGCCAGAAGGTTTGTGTGTAAACTTGTAAATAAATGCCTCAGGTATTAACTCACCTGGGTCTGCAATATCAATTTCTCCGAATGGATAACTCATATTAAAAATCTCCTTCTGCAACTTGGACACATGTAGTGCCTCTTTTTCTCCACATTTCGACAACTTGATTTCTGTCGTCAAAGACTAAATCAATCTTGCCACCCAATTCTTCAAACTTATCTGCAAGTTCAGATTTGAATTCATCATCTTTTCTGAAATCGCCATCTGGTCTTAAGAACAAACCTTGGTGATTGTCACCAATCCATTCTGCAATTTGTTTCTCTGTAATCTCCCTCTCTGACTCATTTCTTGCACTAAAGAAGGCAACTTGGTCACCTTGTGCAATGAATCTCTTTGCAATGTCACATACCCACTGAACTGGAGTATCGTTTACTGTTTCTGTTCTAAAAGACTGCCAATCGTTATTACCATTGACAAAATGCCTTCTATGTTCGACATCAGCGATAGTGCCGTCAACATCGAAAATTATTGTTTGTTTCTTTATCATGTGTCCATTATTGCATTAAATGAAGGTCACCGTCAACCCCTTTTAAGGTCAACAAACTTCCTCCTAGATTTACTAAACTGTTTCATTGGAGACTTAAAGATTATCTCTTCTTTAGTTCCAGTCTTGATATAACCTACGAGATGCAGTGCATCATTAACAATGTAGGTGTGATTTGGTACAGGACATTTGGCGTCTGACCAATCAGTAATCTCTTTAAGATACTTCATGTAATTCTAACTCCCCTATTAACTCTGAGATATCACCCTGCCATGTAGGATGGTCTGGTGTATCAAAAGGACTATCTACAACTTCGATTGAAGTGATGTAGTCAAATGAACCACTTAGTCCATTGTATCTGTTGACATGTTTCATGACCAGTGCAGCTGCACTTGCCTCAGTCAAACTAGGTGAATGGTAGTAAGAGTGTTCACCCTCACCATATGCGTTCTCCTCGTACACAAGGGTTTCGACATCGAACCCAATAACATAATCAGAACCTCCCTTAAACTTATGGAAGTTAGTGCCGTACTCTTCGACATTTTGGGTGGTTATTACATATTGGTTTCTCATAATATCTCCTTTTCTTTATTACTCTACTAGTATACTAAAAAGTGAAGGTCATTGTCAACCCTACCATGTTAAACATGTGTAAGGTTCATAACAACCTGAAACACCTATAGCGGAGTTATCGCAACCCCTACCATCCATCCAGAGTTCGAGTTTAATCTCATCAAACTCTTTGATGTGTAGTATCATGTGTTCAAATGTATTTTGTAGATTGTTCTGAAAAACATCTTTCCAGTTAGTCTTTTGAATTGGTTTGACTAGTAAAGAATTATCACTAACCTTGTCGATGATTGCAGTATATTCCATACCGTCTTTAACAAATTTGCAGGTATCTAAACCCTCTTCTATGTAATCGTTAAACAAACTCATTGACATGCCTCCTCGAATCTAAGTTCGAACAGTTTTGCGATAAACCCATGTTCACCACCCACTGGACTTGGTACATTTTGAATACCGAATTCTTTCTCTATTGCAAAGATTACATTCCAGATATCTTTATCTGCCATCTCTAAGATGTTTTCCATAATATCTTCTTTGATATTATCATTAACTTGATTACTCATATTATCTCCTTTCTTCATCATGGAATAAGGATACTAAAAAGTAAGGCCTGCTGTCAACCCCTAGGTGTAATCGATTCTATGTTTATCTCTCAGAGCTTGTGATTTGGGGTTATCAGTGAAGTTGCGACAGTAAAGAAGATTACTATCTGGATTAGTTTTCCACCTGTCGAAACCCCATTTGTCGGTGAAATTTATTAGTGCCTGATTAGTCTCTGAACAATAACCAGTTATGTAAGGATGAATGTCACATATATGAGCGAACAATTGATTCATAGCATCAGGATACTTTCGTTCAGGATCCATATCTAAACAGATGTCTGCACCGAAGTAACCCAATCCTTCACCGTAATGTTCGTCTTCAGGTTCATTTACGAGTTGCACCATACCTGCAAAATAACCAATCACTTCGTTCTCGTGTTTGATTACCCAAGCATCTCTCATGTTTATCCCAATCCATTTCCATGCCTCTAGGTGCCATAGTTCTGCATGGTGATGATGTATGCCTGAATGTTGTACTCTATGACAACCTTCTGCATATTCTGGTCGCATAAAATCAATTTCATATTTCATAATATATCCTAATTGGAGCTACTGGTCAGAATCGAACTGACTACCTGCTGATTACAAATCAGCTGCTCTACCGAGTGAGCTACAGTAGCGTGTCTAAATGTTCTAAGTCAATGTTATTTGCATCTAAGAGTTCAATCTTAAATTCATCGGTCTCTCTTAAAAATTCTACTGAGTGTGGCAATTCAACACCTTGTGATGCCAATCTATCAACTGCCTCTGTAAACTCTCTGTAGGTATCTCTATCGACCTTAACTTGTTTCTTTGCTGTCACTGGTATCATATCTATAATGTTCATCTTCCTACTGCCCCTAAGTATTTGTGTTTACATTCATCCCATGACATAGATACAATATCATCATAGAATAATGTTTCTGTTAAGTTTTGTCTCTCTGCGTTCATGAGGTTATTTATTCGTTTAGCCGCATACTTATCTTTCCATAACTGAGTAAGTGTTTCGACTGAACCATCATTGTTGTTTCTTATCAATTGGTCTTGTTCTATCTCACCTCTAAGAAATTCTCTAGTGTTTTCATAGAAACAAGAATAGTAGATACCTCTTTGATGGTCTGACTTCTGCAACTCTTTTGGTATCTTAAGTTGCGAGTACATGAATTGTCTCATACGATTTCTATGGTCTCTCTTAAGAGTCTGACCACTTTCTCTCTTTGCGACATACAATAAGAAGTATCTCTCATTGAAATGGTGTTCTGCATAGTCTAGCATCTTTCTTTCAGTCTCTTTGGTCATTTCAAATGATAATGAACCTTGACTGTATCCCATTTTCTTCCAATGTTTGAGTCTGTCGTATTGTGATAACCCACCTGTCTTAGATTTACCATAGAGAGATGTAGTAGTCATACCGACTAGTTTATCTCCGTAGTTTTCTTCCCATTGTTTCTGTATCACATCGGCAGTACATAACAATGCCATGAGTTTACCACCAGTGTAATTGAACCCTAGTGGTTGTGTTGGTAGAATACTTGAACCTATGGCGCTGTTGTTTAGTTTACCACTATTCGTTTTGTATATTCTTTCCCACCCAATGTAATCATCTCTAGGTGTTAAGTCAATAAAGTCACCTGTAATACAGATAACACCAAGATACTTCTCGGTCACTTTGTCTCTAACAATGTAATGTAGATTTCTACCTATGTTTGATGAGTTCTTTTGTGAGTGTGTCATTGTTCTAAGACAATTCCATTTCTCTGTAAGAGTACCAGCAGACTGTCTATCTTTGTTCGAGTCTGTATAAATCAGTTCTGGTTCTAGTTTCTCAAAGTCTTCGTATGAATTAGGAAACCATATGTTGTTCTTAGTCTCATTGATAAGTTTTAAGTGGTCTTCATTAACAAAGTTAGTCTCTTCGCCAAACAATGTAGAAACTGTTTGTGTCGGATACTTCATGTGTATCTCTTGGTACTTCTGATATAAGGTGTATTCTGCTACACCCATTTTAGATACGAATGATAAATCTTTTATCAGTAGTTCTCTGAGTTCTTCTTTTGATACGATGTCTTTCTCGACCCTATTGGCCTGATATTCATCAAATTGTTTTTGTACAAATGGTTCCATAATTACATATTAAAATCGTTGAACTTGGTTGAAGGTCTTGCCCTATCAGCGACAGGTATACTATCATCGATTAACATTTCGCCATCTACTAATTCTTCTTGTGCTTCTTGTTCTACATCATAGAGTTTCATTCTTGCCCTATCGACACCAATAACAAATCTCTTAAAGATTGTTGGGTCATTGTATCTGTTCTTCAACTGTTTCACTACGAGTTGGTCTAACTCTTCTAGTTCTTCAGATGTAATCAGTGCAAACATTAAGTCAGCGGTTGCAGGTAACCCAAATGATTCAGATGTATCTTCTAGACCAACATCTGTAGAACCAAAACCACTTCTTGTAGTTTGAGTTGCACTCATGATAGGCACATCGTATTCAACTGCAACACCCCTAAGTTCTTCTGCAATACTCTTAACTAATGTATAAGAGTTTGCACCAGCACCTGGTCTAATTCTCTGAGATGCACATATGTTTAGATAGTCAATGAATATGATATCTGGTTTAAAGTCTTTCTTGATTTCAAGTTCTTGTAATAGATGTCTGAAGTGACCTGCATGAGCAGATGCAGTAGGATATTCTTTTACGATAAGTCTACCTTGAGTCTTAGATTTGAGTCTGCCAATCTTCTTGCCATACTCTTTCTTAGACATCTCTGGTAAATCTTGCATAGGAACATTCATGATGTTTGCATCGATTCTCTCTGCAATTCTTTCTTCTGACATTTCAAGTGTAATATAAAGTACATTCTTGTTCATCATCAATGCACTTGCAGCCATGTGACACATGAATAAAGATTTACCAACACCAGTACCTGCGAGACAAATGTTTAATGTCTTATTGGGTAAACCACCTTTGGTAATCTTGTTGAAGTATTCTAAGTCAAACGGAAGTTTCTCTTCTTCTGTATTGTAGAACTCCCACCTCTCTTCTGCATCTTCTAATACATCATGACCAATGTGTTGGTCAAATGATACTGACAATGCATCTTTCAATAGTTCTGGTATCTCACCTGTAGACCTTTGCGACTTCTTATCAATGACTTCGATTGAATCCATGACTGCAATATAGATTGCTCTATCTTTGCACCACTTCTCTGTTTCATCTACTAACCAATCTATTGGTGTCTCTTCTTCTGGCATTGAGCCCAACAACTCTTTACAACCTGTAATGATATTCTCTGAATGAGATGTATCATTGTCTAGGTTTATGAGAAGTGCTTCGAGTGTTGGGCTCTTGGTGTATTTTTCGAAATAAGATTTTATCTCGTCATACACCAACTGCTCAGATGAATCGGCAAAGTACTCAGGTTTAAGAAAAGGAATTACTTTTCGTGTAAACTGTTCACTCTGAATCAGGTTCTTCAGGATTGTCTGTTCTATTCTCATTGCTTCCATACTTAAAATAATTGTTTGCGACTTTTTCTAATCTCTCCATTACATCTGGAGTGAAATACTTTTCGGGATTGTTGTTAATTGTTTTACCAAATTCTGTTTTGCCATTTGGTAATAACACCCTTGTACTTGACTTCTGGAATACACCACTTGCAAGTGCCATGTCTAGCAGACCATAGTATCTATCTAAGCCTGAGTCATATGTTAATCTTACATCGACCATTCTATTTTCTACAGTCAATCTTGATTTGGCGTTCTTACAGTGTATAATATTTCCAATGATTTCTGTACCCTCTTTTTCTTTTCTTTTTGAAAGATAAATGATTGAACTAGCGGCATACTTGAGACCACTACCCCCACCCATTTCTTTCTGAGGAAACATAGAACCAATCACATCATATGTATGATTAGTCACAATCATTGGAACACCTGCACGACCTAGTTTTAAAGTTAATACTCTAAATGCACCCTTAGTAATTTGGGCACGAGTCATGTCTTTGGTTTCTTTTCCGTCAGCAGTATCTTGTATCTCTTTGGTAGTTGATAACATACCAAGTGAGTCTAAACAAAACATCATCGGAGGTCTTTCATCCTTTGGTGTCTCTAAGTACTTGTCGAGAATATTGATTGCCTGATTTCTGAATTCTTGTACTGTTACCACAGGCACGATAACAATTCTATCTGAGTCTATGCCCCTTTCTTCAATCATTGCTTTACTGATTGCGGACTCTGACTCAAAGTAGATAACAGCAGATTCAGGATTATCTGCAAGGAATTGTTTTACCATTCCCAATGCAAAGAAAGTTTTACCTGTTGCTGATTCACCAGCGATTGCGGTGATTTTGTTTTTGGGTAGACCACCATATAGTGACCCACTCAGCAAAGCATTAAATATGTACGACCCACTATCTACGAATGAATCTACATCACCAGCATTGACGCCATCGGAAACTACTCCTGCGTATTCATTGCCTGATGCTTTGACTAAATCTTTTATAAATGACATTTCACTTCTCCATAATATGTAATATACTAATCTAGTATACTAGAAGATGTGTTATTTGTCTAGTAGGTTTTCTTCTAATTCTGGAAAGTCTTCACGACAACTTTGGTATTTAGATTGTTGTTCTAAAATTTCTAGTATCATTTTACATTGAGTTTCTAAATGAATTATAAAACCAAATATGATTGCAATCATAATCATGTAAAATATATCCATTTCATGGATTGTCATAGTTCTAACTCTGATTGTGTCTCTAAAACTACAACACCTTGTTCTAGTAATACTTCTCTGTTTGCCATGTGACCAGCTTCAGTTTCTTCTTTATTGCCACCTGTATATGCGACTGCATGGTGGTCATTTATCATCTGTTGATTTACAGATGTTTCATTTGAACCAATGAATAAATCTCCTAAGATTCTTCCAAACTTACCTTTATCATGTGATACTAGTTCAATTGACTCTGCTTCTTCTAAAATTGTTTTAAGATGTTTTTTAGATGCCTTACCAAATTTCTTTTCTACTAAGTCTCTTGTTCGGCTTTCAGGAGTATCAATGCCTAACAGTCTTACTCTCTGTTTTTTATACACCATGCCAAATCCTAAATCAATATCTACATCTACTGTATCACCATCGACTACCTTTACTATGTTTACTTTATATCTATACATTTTTTATTCCTGATTATGTTTTCTATGTGCAGTTTTTTCTGCCCAATCGTTTAGTGCTTTTCTTATAGAATCTTCTGCAAGAACAGAACAATGCAATTTGATTGGCGGTAGTTCTAATGCATCTGCAATTTCTTTATCTTTAATCAGTTGTGCCTCAGTCATGGTTTTACCCATTAAGAGTTCTACGAATAAAGATGAACTTGCAATAGCAGAACCACACCCATATGTTTTAAATTTAACATCTTCAATAACTTCAGTATCAGGATTTACTTTCAAATCTAATTTCATTACATCACCACATGCAGGTGCACCAGCTAAACCGGTAACTACATTTGGGTCATTTGGGTCGAATCTTCCGACTCCATGTTTTGATGGATTGTTTAAGACTTCTTCGAATCTATCGACTACTTTTTTTGAGTATGCCATAGAGTTATTTATCCAAAAAAGGAGTCTAAACTAGCAACTGGTTCTACATTCCAGTTGATATGTCCTATAATATTTCGTAATGGTTCGATAAATGATTTATCAAACTGCAAATCATAATCTACAAATCTATGTAAATCAAATTCTTTTGGCAATGAGTTTGTAAATGATATCACATTCTCATTGATAGGGTTAGGCATAGTGAGATATGTAAAGTGAATCTTCTCACCGTTTTGAATAGGTTCATATCTCTTCAGTAGATTCATTTCTTTAAGTCTATGATTGAATAGTAATGAACCTCTGACATGAATTGGTGTACCCTTGCCATAGATGTGAGTAGGGTCTGCATACTGAATCATACCTTTGCATCCTCTAGGGAATGCAACATCTTCTGGAGGTAATTCTCTGAATTCTTTTCTTGCAGTTTCTACAAAGTCCCATAGTTGCTGTTCATCACCTCGCATCACAATCTTAATTGCATCTTCTAATCTTCGTCTTACCCACAAAGGCGTTGATGACTTTGCAGTCTCAATACCCATGAGTTTGAGTTTTGGTGTTTCTAGTCTAACACCCTCATTGTCAAATACATTTAGAATATATCTTTTCTTTGCAGTCCAGATACCTTTGTCTGCAATTACTTCACGACCCATTTCCATTTTCTGTTGATATGCATTGGTGTAATCTGCAAGGTCTTCGAAACCTGCATCAAGTACATCTTCTATCTTAGACTCTGCCTTAGATAAGAAATCACATATCTTGTCTTTGTCTGTTTCGCCAGGCATAACTGTTTCTACAAATTTATCCATTGTGAGATAAATTGAATCAGTATCCATTGCAATGACATAATCTTCATTGTCTGTTTTAAGTATCTTGTTTAGATATTCGTTGACTATCTTCTCTGACCATTTGATAACTAACTGACCAGAATAAGTAATTGCCTCTGCAAGATTTGGGTCAAAGAAAGCAAACCACTGATTTGCCATAGAACCATATGCTGAGTTAAGTGCAATCTTTCTTACTTGTTGGTTGTTGTATGCCCTCTTAATAAGAGTATCTAGTTTCTTAATCTCTTTAGGGTCAGAAGTCTTCTCTTTAACTTTCTGATACTCAATCATCTTTTTCTTCCATGCCTTACGCTCATCGTACATGACTTCCATAATCTCAGGAAAGAAACCTTGTTTATCTCGTGTGAACATTACACCATTGGGTGCGACTGTAGCGTTCATCTTCTTAGCAATAGATAAGTCTACTTTCTTGTGCAACATCAATTCTACATTCGTATCTTGTCTATGACCCTTAATCATTTTCTCTGGTGAAATATTCCACTGCATAATCAAATGAGGATATAGAGAGTTCAAGTCAAATGACATAACCCAATTATGACCACCAGTGATTGGTTCTTTAACATAGGCACCTGCAATCTGATTCGTCTTGTTCTCATTTCGTTTTTGAGGTGGCGTTTGAACTCCTTGTTCTTTTAAGAAGTTGTAGATGATTGTTTCCCAATACTTGACCATGCCGAATGTGTCAATGTAATTACACTTGGCATCATATGCCATTGCCTGTGTCAAGTCTAAGAAACCTAGTTTGTCTTCTAGTTCTTCTACGAGAACAACATCTTTAACATTATACTCTAAGTACTTTGCATAATTGTTTTTGTATAAGGTATGTAATGAACCATACTCTGAATAATCTAGTTTCTTCTTACCCAATTCAAAGTGAGCGATGTAATCTAGTTTGTATGACTCTTGGTTATGAAAAGTAGACCTACGATATAGTTCTAAGTAGTCTACGATGTTGACGCCATAGAGGTCAAATATCTGAGTCTTCTGATAACCATTCTGTAAAAACTCTCTACTAGAAGACATATTCCATGGTGATAATTTTTTGTGTGCATCTTCACCGAACAATCTATCAATACGATTGCAAAGATAAGTCATGTCAAATGCATCTACATTCCAACCAGTAATGATGTCGAACCACTCTTGGCGCCAATACTTGATAAACTCTGTTAGTAGTTGTGCTTCGTTCTTACAGTTGACATAAATTACATCTGATTCTGTTTCCCATTCACCTAGACCAAATACAACACAAGACTTACCGAATGGTTTGATTGAGATTGCGTTGACCTTTTCTATTGCTTCGCCTGGTTCTGGAAAACCATTTTCTGATTCACACTCAATATCAAGTGTGGCAATTTTGATTGCACTTGCATCAAAGTCTATCTTGCCAGGAAACTTATCTGATATGTAAGTGTATACATATCTATCGTAACCATGAACTTCGAAACCGTCTATGCCTTGATACTTTTCTTTGAACTTTCTTGCACCACCCATTGAGTCTAAGTTGACTACATCTAGTGGTCTGCCGTCAAGTGCCTTGTAAGGCGTAGCGCTTTTCTTTGAGGGAATGAAATGATTTGGACGATAAGATACGGAAAGTTTTTGTTTCTTTCCGTTCTGATAACCAATCGCTAATATTTTGTCACGAGTGCGACATACATTTGTGTAAAAATCCATACTGTAAGTATACTACAGTAGGTCTATTCTGTCAATGTTCTTTTAGATTCGAAGTCGAAATTATTAACAACTGCTGACTTAATATCTGTCCAGTATGAAATCTTTTCTAGTTCTTTCTCTACTGTTTCCATTGTGTCAGGATGTTCTGCGACACCAACTGCGTTCTTTGTTAATACTTCAATATTTATTTTGTGTTTCTCAATCTGAGCATCGGCCTGTTTGACCTGTGCAACGAGAACTCTATTCATAAAGTCTACCATAATTATTTTCTTACTTTGCCTCTTTGGAGGTTGTTACCTGTCGCAACTTTAAAATTAGTTTCGAGTTGGGGCTTTGCTTCAAACACCGTCTGTATGAGACCGCTATTGATTGTGAAGGTGTAATCTTTGGCAAAGGGAATCCACGGCGCCAAATTGACTTCCATAGTTCCATCTTTTACCTCCATTACACATACTTGAGCTTCTGAGATTATATAATCTCCATTCCACTTCTTCTCTACAAATCCAATCAGAACTTCACCTGTATCTAGTCTGATACACTTGACACTATTCACAATTTCGAACCATATCTTGTAGTTCTACTGACCTTCTTCCAACTTGTCCAAACCACTTAGAGTCTTCCATTTCTACTGCAACCTTTTCCCAGTCACATGATACAACACCTTTCCACATGTTGTTGAACTTACCAAAACGACTTCCACCTAAGTTGAATGTCATGTTGACTAGTACATGTTGAATGTCTTCGGGAAGGTCATAGAAATTCTCTCCACCTTTTGATTCAAATAGGTGTATAGTTTCATCAACATGTTTGTCAAAGTCTGCCTCATAGTATCTATCGACAGTTTCTTGACTGACTGGAGTACCTGCTGGTTCTCCAAATTCTGCATCATCTTCTCTAATAAGATGACCAACCCCTAAGGTTAAGTACCCTAGAGAATCTTCATAGACTTCAAGGACTTCGCCTTCATGTCTCTTAATTTGTTCTTTTAAAACATCTTTATTCATTATTAATTCCTAATTAATTACTCTGAAATTGGTTCTGGAGTTTTATTCGAATCGAATGTATAACCCTCAGCAATTTTAGCAGCCTTGAATGTATCATAGTCGTCTTCATCACAATTGAAGTAGTATCCGACGGTTACGCCATCTTCTACTTTTGTAAACTTAAGATTGTCTCTTGCCATTTTCTGATTCCTCTTCTCTTTTGATTTGCTCTTGGATTAGTTCAACTAGAATGTCACCCATGAGATTGTTTAATTCACTATTATTTAGTAATTCCTGAATTGCCTCCTCTGTACCTTCGGCACCTTCTGGCATTCTTCTTATATTTCTTTTGAAGTTCATTTGAGGTTCGCCATCGACAAACTGTACATCACCATATTGATATACTAAACCTTTCCACTCACCACTTACAAGTTCGATACCTGCATCTTTTTCAAGTGGACTTTCTACAACTTGATATACTTCTTTAAAAAGCATTGTCCATTCTCCTTGCGAATTCTTTGTAATAACCTTCTTCTGTTAGATGCACTTCTGCATAGTTATTTCTATACTCTTCTAGTTTCGCTTCTCTAAATGAGTCATCTCTTAACTCTAAAGACTTCTCTAAGAACTCTTCAAAAGTATAACATCTCTGCCACTTATCAATTCTATATGTATTGTTGCAATCATAGTTTCTCCATACAAAGGGTACAATACCTATTGCAAGTGCCTCAACATATCTAGAGGTGGTTGCAGTTTCATCTAACCAATTGAAACACAATGTTTCTCTACAACCTTCTAACAAAGGATAGAGTTTCTTCCAGTCTTTTATCCATTTAGACTTTCTCTCTACACCAGATGGCATACCACCAATAAGTTGGCATGAAAGGTCACTACGATAAATTTGGCGAATGGTCTTCTCTCTATCGTGGCCGTGTTTCATACGACCCCAATATCCAAAGTCGTGAGTCTTAGATGACCCAACCATTTCGGCCAATGGGTTTTTTAAAGTATTTATAAAGTGATACTTCATGCCGTGAATGTTTCCACTGAAATCTATCTCATCGATTTTAGTGAATGATTTTAGATTGATACCTTTGAATACTTCATTGATATATAATTCTTCTGTATCTGCCCTATCACTACAGAACATGATAACATGTTTACCCTCAAAGAAAGGTCTAATTGCATCCATATGTTCATTTGACTTTGCAAGGTCTTTAGGGTTCATCTGCAACTCACCATGATATCTGAATTCTGAATCACTTGGTATTACAATACAGTCTGCCCATTCTATAGTCTCAGGCGTTCTTTTAGGTCTGACATTATCAAATGATACATTATAAGTATCGTAATTATGTTGTGGATTTGATTTCATCCACTTCACATAGTTTTCAAAGAAACTATCTAATACTGTTTCTAAAGGTCCATTGTATTTTACAAATGAACGAAGTCTTGCTATTGTTATATTCATGATTGTGTCACCCTTTGTCTTAGACCACTACTACTAAAAGAGTGTTGTCTGTTTGTATAATAAATTTCGTGTATACCTTTACCTGTGAAATCTCTTTCAGTATAATCTTCTCCCACGAATCTCAAATGTATATCTGTTGACTCTAGTAAGTCAATCAGACTTTGTTCAGTATCATATGGTATGATTTCATCAACATACTTTACTGCCTGCAATTGAACGAATCTCTCATAGACTGATTGAACAGGTTTGTTCTTTTCTTGTCTATCAATACTAGGGTCTGTTTGTAAACCCACGATTAAATATTCGCAATTTTCTTTTGCCTCTTTTAACATGACGATATGGCCTGCATGTAGCAAGTCAAAACATCCGCATGTAAATCCTTTTGTCTTCATCTTATAATATCTATGTTTTGATTCTTAGACCAAACTTCTAGTTCAGTTCTTAATCTACCATCTCTCTGTAGATTTTCATATCGTTTTGTTGCCATCTTTTTCCACCATGTGATTACATTCTCTAATTCGAATCTATCAAAGTTTACATTCTTCTCTAAGGTATCTGTTTCTGAGTTCATGTATTCTTTAACATTCTTATAACCATATGTACCCAAGTATTGTCTCTTTCTCTCTGTAAGATTCTTTGCATCTACAAAACATTGTTTGAATGGTCTTAGCATTTCACTATCATTTTTCTCAAGTGAGTTTCTTATAATAGATATCATCTTACCTTGTGTCTTCAACTTTCTACTTGATGCCTCTGCATCTACTAAAGGTACGCCATTGTTTTTATTCTCAAACCATTCTTTGAGATGATGATACTTATCATCATTGATACTTGGTACAAAGTCTGAATCAGTTAGACCAATGAATCTTAGATAAGGTTTCATGCCGTCATACATTGATGATGATTTACTTGAACCATATAATGATGTAGTCTCAAACATACAATACTTTGTATTATACTTTTTGTTCAATGTTCTTCTGGCGTAATGCGAAGTGCAAATGGCGGCAAGAAGTTTACCACCTAGATAATTGAAACCAAAAGGTTGAGTTGGTATGATATTGAAACCCATGATTGTAGAATCATTGAATCTCTTCATCGTATCTTTGTCTGTCGTATTTAGAGGTTTACCTAAGAACTCATTACGAGGTTTACTATTAATAGTAGGGCTGCCAAATCTAATAAATCCCACAATCTTATTCGTATTCTTTTCATAAACTACCCACTTTAAAGTTTTGCCTGGTATAGACTTTTGTATCATTTGAGATGCAACTATGTCAATGTAATCATCATAGATTGGCATCTCTCTGCAAACAAACTCCATATCATTTGGGTGCATAGTAAAGTCTTGAAACATATCATCTTCTGGTCCCATACCAAATAAAGATGCAGGTCTTTCTGCCATCTTTTCTAATTTGACTTTGCGAAGATAATCATCTATTCTATCGAAATTGGAATAGTAGTCAATAAAAATTTGACCTACATATTCAGCATCTTGTTTTGAAAGTATTAACATAATAAAAAACCCAAGTCCATTATACGATGAACTTGGGTTCCTGTCTAGTGAGTTTTTGTGTTATGCTACAAAATCATCTTCTGGTTGCCATGAACATCCAGTTAGACCACCCGCCTTAAGTGCCTGTAAGGTTCTTAAAACTTCGTTTGCATTTCTACCTGTATCTAGTGCATTTACTGATACATGTTGTACGACTCTTTGTTTATCAACAATGAAAGTTGCCCTATAACAGACTCCTTCTTCTTGGTTGATAATGCCCAAAGATTCTGAAAGATACAGACCACAGTCTGCAGCTAATGTATGTTGAATGTTTCCAATCAACTCATTACTTTGTTTCCATGCAAGTTTACAAAACTCATTATCGCCAGATATACCTATCACATTTGCCTCACTTGTCAAAATATCCATTGCAGAAATTTCGGTAGGACAAATAAATGTAAAGTCTTTAGGGTAGAAGTAAATTACTGACCAATCATGTTTATGTGGTGTATAACTCTCTTCTACTGAGACCGGTACAATCTCATTGTTAGAATTAACTCCTTGTAATTCAAAGGAAGGAAATTCATCTCCGACACAAAGCATGCCGTTGTTATAAGGGTAAGACATATCGTTCTCCATAATAAAGTTGGAGCGGAGTTCTAGAATTGCACTAGAATCTCTTAACTGGAAGTAAAGTGTTTTACTTTAAACTAACTCCGCATGTATACAGTATACTAAAAGACTGCATACTTTTCAAGGGGGTTTTTAAAATTATTTAATTTTAATTACTTGAGGTTTCTCTTCTTCTGGAATCTCTTTTAAGAGTGAGATGATGAGCATACCATCTTTAACTTCTGCACCCTTTACTTTTACATATTCACCAAGAGTCCAACTTCTTGCAAAGTTTCTCTCAGAAATACCTTTATGTGCAAAGTCAATCTCCCTAGTCTCTTTCTTACCATCGACTTTAAGAACTGAATCTTTAAACTCAATGAATAATTCATCTTTACTAAATCCTGCTACTGCAAGTTCAATGATGTAAGACTCTTCAGAAGACTTAATTACATTGTAAGGTGGGAAGTTATCGTTAATATTCGAGATTCTCTCCATGTCTGAAAAGAGTTTATCGAATCCTATTGTGAATGGTCTGAACTGACCAAAGTTATCTATTGCTGTCATATTTTCTCCTATTTAAAGCAAGTTATGTTACCTAACCTCTATTGAGCATTAGGGTAGTAGAGAACCGAGCTCTTTTGAAGACTTGGGGTCACTAGATGTCGGCGTTGGCCAATCCTAGTTCCAAATCCGAGCTCTTTTGAAGTTCTCGTACTACTATTATATATGTCTTTTTACAGATTTTTCAAGGGGGTTTTTAAAAAAAACCTAATAAATGTCTCTGATTACATTCTGTAATCTTCCGCATTTCATAAGGTTGTGTAGTTTGTCTGCTTGCGTCTTTAGATACTCGGCAGACAATGATGCATAATATCGCATTGTTATCTCCTGTTATGTTAGAAACTATCTGACAACTGGACTTCGCTTTCGCTACTTACTCTTTGTATCGTAATTGTTTCTGTTTTGTGACAATTGTGTGTCACAATAGTATTTAGTAATTATACTAGCTAAAGGTTATATTTGCAAGACCCTTTATGTTTCTTCTGACCATTTCATTTTTAACCTTTTGTCTGAGTTTAGGTATAACTGGTTTGTTATACGCATCTATCAACTCTGCATTAGATTTGCATTTCATATAGTCATGAACTATAGTTTTCTTTTTTGTATTTCTATCTATTTGTATAGAAGTTTTACCGAATTTCACTGGCATCATAATCTCCTTTTTTATTATTTAGTGACATTTAATAATTCAAATTCTTCGCATTTCATACATTTACCACAATTAGTAAAATGTATACAACTTTGAACTAATGGTTTTATATCATCTCTTATATAATCCCATTGCTGTTTTTTTGTCCAACCTATTAGTGGTGCTGATATTGTTTGTTTGATTGGCCAATCAAAAGAATGTTTATAACTTCCATCATGATGTTTTGCATCTGCATCATGATATCCTTTTACTTTTTGGGGTATGTTCTGTAATGCCTCAAATACATTTTGAACCTGATACTTTGTAGGGTCGACTATAGAACAGTCTCCTAATCCATCATTGAACTCTAACATACCACTATTTGCTCCCCAATAGAAATTTTTAACTTTTGAAAATCTCAATGATGCATTACACATTGCTAATAACCAATGTCTTGTAGAATAAAAAGAAGTTTCGACATCACGATATTTGGTATAATGTTCATGAGTATGTGTTATAAAGTCAACATCAAGTAGTTTACATATTAGTTCTAAATGATTGGGAAGACGATTAGCTTGAATTGTTTTTTTTCTTGCAGGATAATGACTGTATATTGCAGCCACTTTTAATTTGTTATCACAAAGATATTGTAGAAGTGATGTAGATTCCACTCCGCCAGAAAATGCAACAACGGCATCTATTTCTGAAGTATTTTTAGAAAAGCGATTCATATTTTCCCTTTTGTTTAGGTGTAGAAAATGTACAAACTATAGAATATCTTTTTGTATTTGTCTGCATAGGTTTAACCATATGTGTTATATTATTGGGAAATACAACCAATAAAGATTCTACTACACTTATACTTAAAACATCAGTATGAGAATTTTTATATGCAAAGTTTGGAGAAAAGAGAATTAAATCTCCCTCGTCTTTACTATATCTACTTTTCATGAAATTATCTTTTTCTACTAGACCCTTTGGAAAATATACAGCAGTCATTTTGGTAGAAACCGAACCCCTTATTTCGTTTTTTTTACTGTTATGAGTATGTGGAAAAGAAAATCCACCAGCTCCATGTATAAGATTAGCCCAACAGGTTGATACTTGCATCTCTTCTTCTAGGAGTAAATCGTCTATCTGACGAGTTAAAGCTCTAAAACTATGATAAGTATGTTGCATCTTAGTGTTCGATTGCCAAGTGTTATTGGGTGTAGAAGCAAAACTTCGTGTGTCACCATCTGGCGCAAGGAGTTTTTCTTGTTCAATTTCATCAATCAAGTTTTTGTTTAACTCAGTGTTATCTGGAAATTTATGACTCAGAAAAGGAGTGTAAAATATTTTATCTAAATGCATTTTATATCTGTAATTTTATCTAGGTGTTCTATATTTATTTGATTATTAAATACTCTATTTTCTATATCAAAAACAAAAACAGACGCAACATCTCCTTCGTTATTGCCAACTAAAAGTTTTCCATTTCTTTTTGCTAAACCTCTACAGAAACCCTTATTAATGAAATATCTATCGTCATCAATGACTAGTTCATAGGCACCTGTATCAATAGTATAGAAATGTTCATCAACAATTATGTTATGACATTTTCTTCCTAATTCCTTTATCTTAGTATCTCCTCTATAAAACTCAGATGGTTTTAGATTTTTATTGTGAAATACATAGTATAACTCATCTTTAAAAAATAGACTGTTGCAATGAGATTTTTTAGGAAGAACTTTAAAGAATGAACTGCCGTCATCTAAATTATGTATACCAATTGAGTTTTCGTGTGTATTCGCAACATACATGATATTGTCTTTCTTTAATATTTGATGCGTGTTAAAAAAACTAGTAATAGGTAATAGACCTTTGAATGTGTAATCATTGATATCATAGATACCTATTTTAGTATGATTTGCAATGTAAATATTATCTTCATCATAAGTTATGCCAAAGGGTCTAAAGGTTGGTCTGGTTTTTTTGCCTGATTTCATTCCTTCAACTGACAAGTCATCTAATTCAGGAGTGTAGGGTTTGACCAATTGTAGTTCAAAATTATCATTGTATACAAGAAAAGATACTCTGTTATCTTTTTTTGTACCAGTTATTATTATCATCTTCTTCCACAGTTTTTTTCTGCTCTGTGCCATACATTGTAGTTATTTCCTACAACTAATGCCATTAGAAGATTTATATTATCCATAGTTTGTGGTTCGAGAGTTTGTCGTTTCATATCGGATTCGATTGCAGGCAAGAGAACAAGTGTTTTAACAAGAAACATTTGTGGTACTGATGGTTGTTCACCAACAATTGGATTCATCTCATAAACACAATTGTATTTAAGTCCACGATAAGTTGTATAGATATCTGCAAGTTGTAGTGTGGTAAATGTAATCCACTGCTTAGTTGAGATTGGTTCAACAAGTGTAAATTGTAACCTGTTCTGATTTTCCTTTAACTGTAATTCTATCAACTCTAGTGAATGCTCTGTCTGGACATAGTTGATAAGTTCTTTCCGATAACAACAAGTCAACCCCATTATAATTTCTTGTTTGTCCTTCGAGTCTAGCGCCCAAGTTGACGGCATCTCCGATGACGGAATAGTCGAATCTAAGTTCGGAACCCATGTTTCCGACAATACATTCGCCTGAACTGATACCGATGCCCACATTAATAGGAGGCAGGTTAAGAGGTTTAAGTTCTTCATTTAATTCCTTTGTAGCATCTAAAACTTCTAGTGCTGACTTTACGGCAAGGTCTGCGTGGTTTTCACAATCAAGTGGTGCATTCCAAAAACTCATTATGCAATCCCCCATATACTTATCTATGGTTCCACTATTATTTAGTATGATTTTAGTTTGCATATCTAAAAACTTATTAATGAGTTCTACTAAACCTTCTGGATCATCTTTCTGCATATAGTGTTCGCTTATGGGAGTGAATCCGATTATGTCCATAAACATGAAAGTCATCTCTCTTCTATCTCCGCCAAGTCTAAGTTTACTTGGGTCTTTTTGTAGTTCTTCAATCATGTCAGGAGATAAATACTTTTGGAACTGCTTCTTAATTTGTTCTTTGAGTTGGTAAGTAGTATAGTATTGGTTAAAAGAAGCGTGTCCGAAAACAACAACGGAGCTTAACGATGACCAGAAGATATCGAAAAGAACGAGATTGTAAAACCACAAATAGTGACTTAACCCCACCTGAAGTAAAACGAACCCTACAGAGACTATCGCCGAGAAGGCTGTGGGAAGTTTGTAGACCGATACCAGTATTCCTAGAAGGACTAACAGAAGAAGAAAAGTCTCGAGCATTTCAAGAGTCTCGGATACATGTATTTGAACTCCTGACGAGACGGTTTGGATTAGGTGTGCTTGAACTTCGTGAGGATACATTACACCCATTGGGGTTGAAACTGGAATAGATAACCCCTCAGCGGTTAGTCCATAGACTAGAATCTTTCCTTCTATATCAGAATCTTGCAAGTCTGCAAATGAGATAGATTCGAATTCGTTCCAATACGAAATCATCAAGTCTGCACTTGATGTGGTCTCTATTGGTTTGTCTCTTCCCATTTTAACCCATTCAATACCTGCATCAGCAGTTACCCTAGTTTGATAATTGGGTTGGTCATAGTATGCTCTGAGAACTTCGAATCCTAAACTTGGATATAATTGACCATTTGCCTGGATGACTAGCGGAACCGCTCTGTTTGTTCCGTCAAAATTTGGGGTATTCGCCACAGGTGGTGTGGCAACTGTCACGCCCATACCCCAAGCACTGTTTTGTAGTTCCGGGATTGGCGATACTAAACCTGGAAAATTCCACACATGGTCTTGTATATCACCATCGCCAAATACTGAGGTGTTTACGAATGGTGCGTTGCCTGATTCTTTTTGAATTGTTGGTGCTGATGATAATATCGTTAATCTGTTTTCTAGTGCCTCTGCAAAGACTTCATCACCACCGAATCTATCTTCTTCTGCGAATAGTATATTGAATACATGAGTGTTTGAGTGATGTGTTTCCCATAATGTATCTGCATACACATTTCTAGGAAAAGGATACTGACCGTACTTCTCTATTGCCTTTTCATCTATGTTGACCAGTAGTATGTTATCTACTATCACATTTTCTTTTTGTTGATGTAGAACATCGAAGTAAGACCATCTAACATTATCTATTAGATAGGGTGACCATATCTTTATACCCACAAGGGCGACTATGGTTATTAAAACTGTTTTCCAACTATACATAGATATCTACGAGATTACCTTTCTTCCACTCGATAAGTCGATACTTTCGATATCTGTTGAGTATCACTGTTCAATTGTAGGCCACGCAAAAAAGAATATGTATAGACAAACACCAATGAGTGCAATTGCAAGAACTGTTGACCAGAAACTTGACCACCACTGTTGTTTTTTCTTTTTACGATATTCGTTAACCATTGCGATGGTCCTTTCTCTTGATTTTTTTGAAAATGGATTCGCTTCGTTCATTATGAAAATTTCTTCTGTATTTTTTTATAGATATAGTATATAGACAGTCCGTAAGTAGCGAGAACAGTCATTGTAAAACCTATGTAAACTAGTTCTATTGGTGTGAGAAAAAGAACTTGCCAGACAAAATCAGATGCAGCTTCTACATCGCCTAGTGCCTCAGGCATTGCGATTTCATTCTCTTCAAAGATGTCTAAAATCTCATCGTATTCTTCTTCGGTGAGACATTCATTAAACTCTGGTGGACATTCAGTCACTTTGAGTCACCGATACTGTACACCCTCCAACAGTCATACAATTTTGAGTTAGATTGTAAGACTTATTGGTTGCGCCTTGTTGTAATAAATTAAGTGTTGTTGGTTGACTACCTGTAAGTGTTATTTGTGCGTTATGACTTCCTGTATCTTTCTGCATAATGCTAGCAACAGAACCGTCTTGAGTACCATAGTAATATGTATGTGCGTAATGACTTCCTGTTCCAGATTGATGTGCATTATGGTCAGCATCATCTATATGTATATCTAACCAATGAGTATGTGAACCATTCTGATAGACATCTACTTCATTATTATTTCCCCATATGTGACGGCCATATGTTGCACCATTCCATTGTTCTATGTTTTCAGTATTATCTGTTCCATCAATATCACCACCCCATGCTTTACCTGAACCCCAAAAGGATACCCAACCAATATAGTTTCCATTACCGTTTTGAATTAAGTTGAATACATTACCAGAATGAGATACAGTGAAGTTTACTTCGTTATCATAACCTATTTGTGTTATGTTTAAATCTAAGTTATCTCCACTAGATACTTGTTCAACATGGACATGATTGTCGTCAGCAAAAGTAAGGCCACTTATCAGAATAAATGCCCCTACAATAAATGTTCTTTTTAAAAAATCCACCATAATAATAATCCTAAAATTAATCCCTCGGTGTATGACACCCATAACATTTCATATTCATCTAAACCAAAATAGTCGGCAACTTCCCATGTTAGGTTTTCATGCCATTGTCTTAGTTTAGTAAAGTCAATATTTATGCTCATAAATCTCTCCTTAATCTTGTCGTATAACAATTGTAATTCCATCTCCATCTCCAAATGTCATGACACCTGAGTATCCTGGAACTTCGGCATCTACAATGCCCGAACCACCACTTGTTATAATTATATTTATGACTCCTTGGACATCACGAAAGAAAACTAGGTCTCCGTCTTGTTCGAAAACATTAAACTGAGAATCTTTGTTGAAACCTGGTGATGCACCTTTAAGTGCAAACCCAGCTAATTCAGTACTTGAACCACCTTTGGAATCTAACGATACCGTGGTTTTCTCTAATTCTTCTATAACATCTAATAAGTCTTGTAAAAAATCCACATCCAAATAATCTATGTCCAACTCTGAAAATGATAAATCTTCAGTCGTATCGGCCAGAGCATCTCCCTCAAGTTCATTGAACTCTAAGAAGTCTACATCTAATAAACCCTGGTCATCATAATTTTCATCTTGATAGGATTCTTCCATCGCTTGTCGTATTTCCGAAGGTGGATTTACGATAAACATATTGTCAATCAGATTCGGCGTAATACCTTGAACCGTGACTGCTGTAGTTGGTGGTGAATCATACGATGCAACAGTAGTTGCCTGATATGGTTGATTTAAAACGGTTTCACCACCGTCATTATAAACTAGTATTTCTCCAGATGATTCACCTGTCTCTTCATCCGGAAGTAAGATTACCATAGTCCTTCCCAACTCATCAATGGTGGTTGTAAAATCTGTCCCTCTCATTGTGATATTGGCTGTAGGAGTAGATACATCTACATTTTGTTTTTTAATTCTTGAACCACCACCCGAGGCGAATCGTGCTGTGCCTCGTGCCATTCGTATTGACATTTTGGATAAACTTGGGTCGGGGTCGTAATATGCCTCGTCTATGTAAACGAGTGAGTTTTCTGTTAAACTCAATTTTTCATTATCTAAAAATTGTATGAGCATACGACCATTGGCAGTCTCTGCTTCATCATACATGTTGATGTCTGTACCGACATCTGTTAGAATTCTGTCCTGCTCTCTTTTTACAGATGTGACACCTGTAGATTCAATTACACCGCCAATGGGTTCAGCAGAACTGACCCCACTAGCGAATAGTAAAAAGAAACTAACTGTCGCCAGCTGAATCTTTTTGTGTAATCTGAATAATCGCATTGTCACTGTTTACATTAAGATTGACATTTGCATTAGGTGTTGCACACCCATTACCAGAAGCTGCACATGTGCCTGATATCTGAGTGATATCAACATCAGCGCTGTCTCCTGTAAAATCAAAATTAAGTGTTTGTGAACCATCTTTCTGCAATGTGTTGAAATTAGAACTAGAACCAGTCACATCGAAATTCCATGTGACATCATCTGCTTCCCAATCAATATCAAAAACATTACTACTACCAACAAGAACTAAATCCGCATTTAATCTCTCTGCACTTGCAACAGCACCTTGTTCGATATCGAATGTATTCGAATCGCCGGTCATGTTGAAATTGATATCTGAATCGTCTGAACTACCTGTAGAACCTATGTTCCAGTCAATAGAGTTAGAATCACCAGTCATCAATAAAGTATAGTTAGATGTATCGGCAACGAGAGGTCCGAATAACAAGTTCTTGTTACCTATCATATCTATGTTGAAATCCAAAGTCACACCAGTAATGGTCATGTTTGAACCAGAACCACTTGAAAAGTCGTTTAGTCCTACTTTGTTACCAAAACCAACTTGGTCAACATATAATTTTAGAGTATCACCAACTTGTGTAATCATAATCTCATTATCATCAGTTGCAGCTGCGAAAACGAATGGTGTCGACATTAGTAATAAAATACTTAAAATTTTATTCATTTTCTTCTTCTCCTTTTAATGAGTGTAAATCATTTACACCATCACTATTGTGTGGGTGTCTATGATTTTCCTCGATTTTCCAAAAACCCCTATCATGTCCTTGGTAGATTAATTCCAGTACGGCAGCCTCGATAGCTGTTCGTACTGCATATGTCACTGACTCATTATTACCCACTCCGTCCTCGAACTCTAGCAATTGTGTTCCTTCTTCAATGAATCGGAATACATCGCCGCCTGAACCATAAGAAAGGATAGTCTTTCTTGTTTGGACATTCAATAATACTTCGCCTGTTAGAACTGAAACAGCTCTCATACTAACCGTGACAGCATCTTGACGATACTGTCTACTAACTCCAATTCCTAGGGTCCTTGCGCCTCGACCACCAGTTAATAAATTGGAATCATAACCTATTATACCACCCTCTATTATCATACCTGCGAATAGTAAGGGTTGTAAATTTTGAAACTTCTCTTCGCCTTGTTGTTTAGCAAAGTCTTGTCTAGCAGAACGAATAATTTGTCTCTCTCTTACCAAGTTGTCTATGCCATGTCTTTCAACAACTCTGAACCATGTTCCTTTACCTGCCGTTTTAAGTGCATCAATAACCATTTCGGTTGCACCTTGTGTCACAGCAGTAGAGAATGATGCAAGGTTATCTTCTGATTTTCTCTGTCCTGTTTTGTCCACAAAGTTATAAACTGCAACAGTAGGTCTATCTTTTGCCTTAGGCAAATTCAGTAGTTCTAAATGTGAAGGTAGATTAATTACAGTAGCATTCTCTACACATATGTAATTTCTAGACCAGGCCTTTGCTACACCTGTGACAACATCTCTACCGAAACCCTCATCAAATCTTCCTGTCTCATAGGCACAATCTGCTGGGTTGTCTGACCACTTTGGAACAGATGCACATCCAGATAGTAAAATTACGCCGGTGAGTAAATATTTAACCAGTTCCATCTGAGTCTTGCCCAAAGTTTCCTGTTCCGATTGGTATTTCTAAAATTGTTTCTGTTCCATCGGAATCAACAATTGTCATTCGTATAAATTCTGAACCATCTTCATTAGTTATCACTTCATATGTGACAACATTGCCTTCTAAACTGAATGAACCAAATCTAACTGAACCGTCATTCGAAAACATAGACTCAACTAATTGTTTAGCCATTTGTGCATAAATTCGTGATTCTAGATTCCGAATAAATTTAGCCATGGTTGTATTGTCTTCTGCCCTTTCAGCTGCCTTTCTAGCAGATTCAAGTGCATCTTCTATTTCTTTTTTTCTTGTGAACTCTTGGTTCTCAACGGTTAGGTAATGTGATGCTGTACCTATTCCACTGAAACTAGGGTTCTTAAATTTGTGTTTTATATCAGCATGAACACCCATACTGAAAATTATAACTAAAAATGATAATAATAATTTCATTTACTTCTTCACCTCTTTCTTTTTAATGTTTTCTTTCATTTCTAAAACTACATCTACTTTTTGTTGTAGTCGTATCAAATCTTGGTCTAACATTCTTGTTTGGTCTATTACTTTAATTAATTGAAAGTGCATTTTTTCAATTTCGGGTTCTAGTTTTTCACCTACAAACCACCAAATGTAATATATGAAGTAACCGAGTCCTACTGCCATCACAATGGGAAATCCGAAATCGGAAATTAATTGTGCAATGTCCATTAGTCTCTTCTGACATCGAGCTTATCATCTTCTATGAAGTTTTCAGCTCTTGCAATTCGCTCTATGTCTGGTCTTAGTTCTAAAGCACTTGATACAAGTAAATCTATCTTAATCATTTCATTAGACATTGTTCTTGCTCGATTTTCTAAAGATTTACAGAACATTGTAAGTGTGGAAATAGAATCAACTACACCCTCAAGTATCTGTTTAATAACTATGAATATGAAGAACCCCATGATTACTGAACCAGCAATTGGAGCACCCACTTCACCTATTAGATTAAAAATCTCTTCCATACAGTTATTTATACAAATAGACTTTCATGGGGGCTAAAAAAAAGGGACTCAATGAGTCCCTTTAAGTGTCCTGGTAGGACTAATAATTATTCTTCTTCGGTATCATCACCATCAGAATCATTATTATTTTTCAGTTGCGAGTGTATTTCGGTAATTACAGCTGCTTTCGAACCACTTCTTTTTACTTTCAGTGATTTTTTATCAGCAAGTTCTAATAGTTGAACTTTAGTTAATGTCTTAAGTTCAGCCTTAGATGTAACACCGTTATTGTTTTTATCGACAACAGGCGCCTTCTTTACTGCTTTTGGTTTTGAAACCGGTGCAGGAGTCGGCGTTGATGTTGTTGATGTTTCACTATCTCTATTGAGGTAAGCGTAAACAATAACAAATAACACTACAATTGCAATTGCGTATTCCATAATATACTCCTATCAAATTATGAGACTCCAGTATATCGAAGTTTCGTGTATTTGTCTAGGGGGTTTTATAGAACTTTTTAGTCCTTTGCTTTACCAACATTTAATGCGACCCAATCAAGTACTTTGTAAGCTTTCTTGACTATGCCATCATCAACTGGTGTAGGTGTAAGAGCTGCAATTAATGATGCACCCATTACTAACCAGGGTAACACTTGTACCCAAGCAATTATCCATTGAAGAAATTCCAACATATAATACTCCTGTTATTAATTGATTTATAACAGAGGTATTTATGATATGTTAGTGCCTATTGAGTACTTTTGTGTGAGTTTCCACTGTTGTTTCTCTTTGTAAGGTATAACCTTAATCTGAGAAAGTGGTGCTCTAGGTTCTTCAATTCTCTTTGGGTCAAGTACCTTGACAAGACTCCATTGTCTCAATAAATCGATTATGGTGTTGCGCCTTGCAACATCTGATTCGTCAAAGTTTGATTGTTTACCATCGAGTTTGAATAACTCTTTGAAGTGGACAATGTAATACTTGCCCCTTTTGTGTAGTATGTGACATGACTGAAAAAGTTCTTTTTCTTTTCTTGACGCTACGCCAATTCTAGATAAGGTTTCTCTTATCTTTAAGAAGTCGTCCTTTTCAGGAAATGTTATTTCTACTAAATCTTTTACTGATTCTAAAATGTCATCCATTATTCTTTCCACCAATTTTCATACTATCTTTCAAGTCACGATACTGTTTATCATTTAAAAGTTCTAGATATTCTTTGGCTCGTTGTGAGGATACACCAAAGGCGTTCTTCACTGTATCTAATTTCTTACTCTCGTAAGGTTTATGCCATTTCGAAAATCTCTGCCTTTTTCTAAGAGTATTTATGAAAAACAAGTATTGAAGACGACCCTCAGTCGAATGTCTGGTGTTCATCTCGTTTACTAGAAAGACTGCATCTTGGTGGTAAGATAATGCCTTATTGATTAGGAAAGGTTGATATGCTTTCTCTTCGATATCATCAACCATGATATCTTTTTTGTCGTAAGAGACCGACTTAACGAAGTCGAATGGATTTCGTTTTGCCACTTAAGTGTTTCTTATGTAAGAGTCAACTAGTGCTTGACCAGTGAGAGCTTCACCAAAGTAAATAATCTCACCACTTGACTTTATTGTTCTTTGCACGACACCGTTGTTATATTCAATGTCCATCACTGAACCATCATTGTTTCTGTTGTCGTACCACATTGAAGTAAAAGAATGTGCATGAATAGATTTAACACCATTTGACCATTTCTCTGCTTCTAATAACAGTCTTTGTCGTTCTACTGTTTCATTGTATTGTGTCATTGTCTCTACTCTCCCGCCATATTTTATCGGCTTGTCTTTGTAAACTTTTCTCTAAGTGGTAATCAAACCATCTTGCTAACCATTGTCTTAGTTTACCCACTACCAACCACCGTCAATGGTTTCCATTACTTCATTCATATGACCTAACAGTTGTGTGATAGGTTCATCGTAGTCACTAATCTCATAGTCAACGCTATCTTGTTCTTTGAACATTGCCTTTACTTGGTCACCGTATTGGATAACCATTTCAAGTTGTTCTCTCATTTCATCTGATATTGCCATTATTTGAATCTACACTCTGACATAATCTCGGTGAGACATGCAGTGAAGTTGATTTCTGAGTCCATTGCAAATGCAGCCTTGTATTGATAATCAGCAATGAACAAAACAGCTGCAGGTATAGAACTTGGTTCTAATCTTTGTTCAAGTGCATCGAAAACTTTACGATATAAACCATTGAAATCATTATCAGAATTCTGAGCAACCCATTTTCTCATGGCAGTCCAGTTTTTCTTTTCAATCATATCAATGAGAGGTGTAAGTTTTTCTTCTGATAATGTCGCTAGTAGACCACTATCGATTACACCACTTGCACCATATCGTTGTACTTCATTAATGCATCGTCTGAAATCTGGAAAGAACTTTAGTATAAGTTCTACTAATACCTTTTCATCATACTTGATACCCTCATTGTCACATATAGATTTTAATCTATCAAGACCACCCATTGCGAGTTTTTGTTTCTCACTCTTAGGTATAGAAAAATCGATTACAGTACATCTACTATGTAGAGGTGCAATGATTCTATTCTTGTAATTACATGTAAAGATAAATCTACAATTACTTGAGAACTCTTCTATGAAGTTTCTCAATGCCGGTTGAACTGAATCAGCAGATATATAATCTGCCTCATCAAGAATGACAACTTTAGGACCACCGGCAAGAGATACAGTAGATGCAAAGTTTTTGATTTTAGTTCGCAAAGTGTCGATAAGTCGGCCTTCGTCACTGCCATTGATAACAATGAAATCAGCGCCTAACTCATTACAGAGTGCCTTAGCGACGGTTGTTTTGCCTGTTCCCTGTGAACCACAGAGCATCAGATTTGGTATTTCGTTATTGGAAACAAACTCTTTGAATGTTTTCTTGACGCCTTTTGGTAGTATAGTATCGTCAATGATAGTAGGACGATACTTTTCTACATATAAAAATTCATTTGTATTCATAATTAAAGAGAACAAACCCCTCCGAGTGTTCGTGTATTAGACCATTGATGATGAGATTCTAATACTCCCATGAAAGTAGCGGAGACTGGCGCTGTTTCACACATAATATATATGTTAAGCGCTGTAAGAACTATCTGGTTCTAAAGCAATAAAGTACTCTAAATCTACATCTTTATTCTTAAAGTGTGAGATGCCTTTAGAAGATACTGCAACTGTATAGTTGCCATCTAAAACTTTCAAGTTCTCAATCTTGAAGTTCATTGTGAATGTTGCACCATTGCCTTCGCCTACAGTTCTACTGAATGTATTTGAAGTTGTGTTCTTTTTATCAGTCACTTGCATCTCGATTTTAGTACCATCGGATGTAAGAACTAAATCATTTACACCCAATACTGAAGCTGCCTTTTGCAATTCAGTTAGAAGTGTAGAAGTTAAGTCAATACTAATCTCTGCATCTGGCATGGTAATCATCTTCTCTGGTGAAGTGACCATACCCTCTGAGGCATAGAAATATGTTAGAGATGTATCAGCATCTGCAATCGCCAACGAAGCTTCGTTGAAGTTGAAGTCTGGATTCTCCATTAGACTTGTTGCACCTAGAAATTCTACTAGATTGTAGATACTAAATGACTTGTCGAATGTTTCTGGTATCGTTGCGACTGCCAGAATATTCTTCATGTTAGATATCGTCTTAAGTTGATTACCTGAATCAACTTTGATACCTGAATTAATAGTAGCGAAGTTTTTTAATATCGCCTTTGTTTCACTTGAAATTTTCATTTCTTGTCTCCTTTATAGCCTGATTCTTCAAGCATTAATTTATCGTGATTGTTCAATGCAAGGAATCCATAATGAATTACCTTTAAAAGGTCGGCACGATTTTTCCCACCTTTTTTGCCGTATCGTTGGGCATACTTTAAAATATTCCCAATACAGAAACCTTCACCGTGTCCTGCATCCATAATGAATTCAGTTGCCTGATATTTGTTCAGACTGTAGTGTTGGTCATATGTTGAGTCTACATAAGAAGAGAACTCCTTTAGAAGTTCTCCCTCATTGTATTTGTAGTCAATACCACTTTTGGTATTAGTTGACTTAGTAAATAAACCCATATTAATCATTATACTCTGAAGACTCTGAATCGTCAATAGAGTTTTCTAAATGAACACCATCGTCAACTTTGGTGTAGAGGTCTAGAACAGCATTTCTAGTTTCTTCATCGAATCTAGATATGCACATTGTAATCGCCTTGAGTTTGTCACCAAACATCTTGTAAGCACTGACAATGTGAACAAGTCTTCTTGTTGTAATCACATCATCAATGGCGCCTTCATAATAAGTTTTTCTGATTATGTCAGCCCAATCAACTAGTTTCTTAACGAAGTCTTCATCGACATCGCCAGTCAAAGCCATTTCTTGTTTCAGAATATTTCTCTCAGTAGTCACTGGTGGATATTCTTGTTGCATCGTGATAGCGAATCTTTCAAGCATCGCCTCATTCATGATTTGAGTACCAATGAACTTGCCATCTTCAGACCCTTGGCCCTTGGTGTTGGCAGTAGCGACAACAGTAAACCCTGGTGTCGGTGTGACCCACTCACCAGTTTTCTTGATAAGGTAACCTTTGCCCTCAAGAACTGATTGTAGACACATCATTTTGTTAGACCCTAAGTCTACTTCGTCAAGAAGTAATACAGCGCCTTTTCTCATTGCCTTGATAACTGGACCTTCTCTGAAGATGATGTTGCCATTCTGCAAAGTGTGACCACCCATTAGGTCGTCTTCGTCTGTCTCAATAGTGATATTGACTCTGAAGAGTTCTCTCTTCAATTGAGCACAAGTTTGTTCAATCATTAATGTTTTACCATTACCTGAAAGACCAGTCACAAAGAAAGGGAAGAACATTTTAGAGTTGATTATGTTCTTGACATCTTTAGCATGACCAAACGGTACATAGTTTGGCATTTTTTCTGGAATGATTTTTACATTATCATCAATCATGTTGACCGAAGCAGTAGCAGCGGCAACTGGCATTTGTTGAACTTGAGGTGCAACTTTTGGAACTGTTAAAGGTTCTGGTTTAGAAACTGCAACAGTCGTACCGTTATTATCAATCGCAAGGATTGGTGTTAGATTGAAAACAGCACCATCTTTAAAATTGTACCTGTTTGATTTCAACCAGTATGGAAAATGGCCCAATGAATTGAACTGCTCTTTCGAGAATTGCAATTGATTCGGATATTTCTCCTTTAATGCCTGAATGAATTCTTTCCTGTCAGGTGTCAGGTGGAAATTTTTATCTCCCAGATTTATCGACTCTGTTGGGTCGTATGTCCACTTACTCATAATTTGTCTCCGTTAAAGTAGTTTTATTTCTCATCAGTTATTATCCTATCAAAAAGTTAGGGTCATTGTCAACCCTATTCAATTTCTTTTAGTAATCTTTCCATGTCAATTGCAATAGAGGTCTTCTGACCTTTTCTCATTGTGGTGTATGAGTCGTTGTTAACCCAAAACCTAAATGCCTTACATTCAACCTCTTCTTCGCCACAAGCCTTTTGCCTAGGGCAATCAAACTTTACGCAAGGTCCTTTACCGACCTGTTGTATGGCGTCTTGAAATTTATCAATATTAATAGTACCTATCATTTCCATTATGCAATCTCCTTTATAAATTCGTTAGTTAGAAATCTTGATGTTGACTTGCCTTTCTGATTTCTTTTGAAAGCGGCAGTCACTCTGTTTTTGTTTGCACCAATGAACTCTTCGCCAAGTTCATCTTCGCCTGTCGTAGCAAGATTAGATGCAGTGGTCAAGAACAATTTGTTGTAACCCTTGGTGTCAACTACTACACCTGATTTTCTCATATCTCTCCACAACCCATCAACTTCTTCCCAAAAGTTTGGTATAATGTATTCACCCATTTGTTGAAAGTCTCTTTTCTTGGTGAAGACAAAGTAACCAGTCACGGTCACATTACAAGTTTCTGATAACCACTCTAAGATGTTTTGAGTTTTCTCGAAGTCGTTTCTACCATATCTTGAATTAGTCGTGTAAAGGAAGTTCTTGTTGATGTATGGGTCAATGAAACTTCTCTCTCTCTGAGCAGACCAGTAGTAATCATCGCCTGCCTGAGCCTTATAGTCAGCAGACTCAACTTCTGATTCTTCAAAGAAGTCACTTCTGAAACTGAACCCATCGGTGATGATTGTTAGAATTGATTTCTCAATACCATACTGTCTGTTGAACTCTGGTAAGAATTTTCTCATAGCAACTAGGCATTCGTCAAGTGGTGTACCACCCAATCTATAATTTTCAGGACAGCAGTATCTTGAGAATCTTGCATCACCCCAATATGAACTACCTGATTCCCATTCTTGAATAGAACTGAATACTGAATTGTATTCTTCAACAAGTTTTATTCCCTTTGGTGAACCACCCCAGCAATCATGAAGTTCATTGTGCATGTACCCAACAAGGATACAAGATAAGTAATCTAGCATCTCTGAATATTTTCTATTAGATATTTCGTTAGACATAATCTCAACAAGTTTTGCCTTGCCACTTGAGTAGTCAAGTCTGTCTTGTCTTACAATAGAATCTGAGAAGAGATATACTCTGTAAGGAATGTTTACTTTTCTACAGAACTCTGAAAGTATAATTGATTGTTCTAACATGTCAGCAGCTTCGTTGTGAATAGAACCAGACCAGTCAAGTAAAACATTGACACCATGGTTCTTGCCATCTGGAATGTAAGTGACTCTTTTGAAGATATCATCTACAATCTGATACTTAGCAAGTCTATTCATATCAAGGTCACCACTAGTGCCTGTATATGCCTTTGCACTTCTATGTGCATTTTGTCTTAACTCAAACTCTTTTGCCATATGGGCAACAATCTTTTTGTTTTTGTTTTGAAGATGTTTTCTGTAATGTTTACCAAGAACTAAAGTATTACTTCTCTCGTTGACAGTTTCTTGTTTTCTCTCTTCAGTGTAGTATCTTGGGTCTTCTTTTATCAACTTGTCATAGTCAACACCAGCAAACCAACTCTGCCAATCAGATGTAATTTGTTTGTTGTCATAAATCATTGCATCTATATCAGTACTTTTGAATCTAGTTCTCAAATCAATATTAGTTTTGATGTTTGCCTTTTCGTCAACAAAATCATCTTCATTATTATGTGCATAGTGTTCAGTGATTGATTCTCTAGCGCCATCTAATTCATCATATTTGCCATCGAACTTGCCACCCTTGGCGCCAGATTCTACAAGAGTCTCTTCAACTTTATCACCCTCTTCTTCTATGTCGCCCTCAGCGTTTGATTTATCTTCTTCTTCTTCACTCTCTGGTTCATCATCTGACTCTTCACCACTCATTGGAGATGATTCAGTCTCGTCTTCTTCATCATCATCTTCTGATTCAGGCATTTGCATCTTAGAAAGTTTTTCGTCTTCTTCATCTCTCTCTTCATTTTCTTTAGAGTATTCGTAGATTGAATTTGCACATTCGACAACTTCTTCCCAAGTCTTACATGATTCTGCCATGTCTAAGAATTCTTGTTCGGTCTCATTTAGTTTGATGTTGACTCTAGAACCACACTTAGTAATAAGATTGATTTTGTCAATCAATGCAAGTTCTTGTAAGTTTCTGCCCTCGATGCCGAAGAAGTTTTTTTCCATAAGTTCATTGTATGCCTTAAAGAAAGAAGTTCTCAACCCTTGATACTTTTGTTTGATTGCCTTCTCGATTCTTACATCTTCAACAACATTAAGATAACCCTTAAGAGTTCTATTCTCAGTTAGTGTAGAGTGAAGTCCCTCGTAAGGAGTATTCAGTGCGTGGCCAACTTCGTGTCCCATGAACAAGTCATATAGTTCAGGAGAAATATCATCTTTGAAAGTAGGACAAGCAAGTACCCTATTCTTAACATCAAAGTATGCAGTCGGTATTTTTTTATGTACAATCGTAAGATTTTCTGTTGCCATTAATCTTGCGAGAGAGTCTTTTTGGTTTTTAAGTTTTTCTGTCATGTTTATATCCTATCAAAAAGTGAGGGTCATTGTCAACCCTCGAGCGAATTGACCATCGATTCAATATTACTTACTTCAGATGATATAGAACCTATATCTGATTCTAATGAACTTATACTTGATGATAAACTATCTAAATTAGATTCTAGTTGACTTAGCTGGCTCGCCAGTTCATCTCCTATTTCTATGAGTTTATTCATGATTTGTGTTTCTGTTGGGTGTCCCATTTCTTCTCCTTTTTTGATTCAGGAGTAGGATAACAAAAAGTTAGGGTCGCTGTCAACCCCTAGGTATTTCGAATAGTGTCTTCGTTTAGATTTAGGTCATCGACTGGATATATAGGCATGGCTCTATCGATGTCTGTGGTGAACCACATTGAGATTGTATGTCGTGGGTGTCTTCTAACCTTTTGAACACCATGTGGTATGTAAATACCTTGAAACAAAAGACCAGAACCTGTTTCAGGTTCATAGATTTCGCCATCTGGAATATAGGTTCTACCACCTCTAAAATTATCATTGAGATAAAGAATACAAGTCCATTCTCTAGCAGGTTTGTCTTCGTGTGTTCCGGCGTTCATCTGTTGATTTGAGTATGTGTCTAAATGTGGTTCTTGAACACCACCTATTGGCCATTCATTAAGACCCACCATTTCAGGAAATACAACTTGGTCTGATATCTTTCTTATTTCGCCTACAAGATTGACCATAACTTCGGCCATACATTTTCTGATATAATTATTCTTAATATGCATAAGTCTGATACCTGTGTAATCAGACCCATCACCAATTGCTGTTAAGTGTTTATGACTCTTGTGAAACTCTATCATCTCTTGACACTGTTGTGGTGTCAATAGATTCTGAATCATCTTTGGTGGATTGCATTCCTTGGAAGTATCTTGCCAGTGCAATTCTTCTTTCATACTCTAACCTCTTCTTTCTTTCTTTTACTCTTGCCTTTTGGGCTCTTTCAAGTTTTAATCTAGATGCTCTCTGTAAAAACAGTATACCGTTCAGGTGGTCAATTTCGTGTTGCACACATCTTGCACCTATGCCTTCTAGTACAGCACTTTTCTCTTCACCTGTTTCATCTTGATATGTAAATTCGATTGTCTTAGACCTTTTAATCATTAAGAATAAATCTGGAAAGGATAGACAACCCTCTTTCATTAAATCTGTTTCTTGAGATACTCTAGTCAACTTAGGGTTGAAATAAGGAAGAACTTTAGACTCTTCGTCACCCTCGTGCATAGTTCTCATAACAAATAATCTATATGGTAAACCAACTTGATTTGCCGATAGACCTAAACCCCCAAATTTGTCCATTGCCTCTGCCAGGTTCTTGGCAATTTCAATTGGGTCTTCTGGTGGATTTTCAAAGTCAAACTCCGGAGGTGGAGTTCTTAATACTTGTGATGCTTCTTCTATTAATTGATACATAGTTTTATTTATGAAATTGCGATACGGCTGAAGTTCTTGTGTTTCTCAAATCGAACCACTTCTTCAAACTTATCATATAGTTGGTCTCCTTTATGGGAGATAATAAATGCATTTGTCTTCTCATTCAGTGAGTTCAGTAATTTTAAGAAATCATCTGTACCTTGTGAATCTAAAGAAGAATCAAACACCTCGTCTAGTATAAGTATGTTGGTGTTTACTGAGTTTTTGATTCTTGCGACTGCTCTCCATGTGAACAACAACGAAAGGTCAATTCTCATCTTCTCTCCTTGTGAGAAGTTATCATACTTAAATATATCTCTAAATCTGGACTTGATTGTTTCTTCGAATGATTCATTCAATTCAAATCCAACATAGAATTCTAAATTTGCAAGATACTTGTTAATCATCTTGTTCATGACTGGTACATACTGTTTGATGATTCTCTGTCTTACACCTTGGTCTCTTAATAGAGTTGTTGCAAGGTCAAAGTAATGTTGTCTATCTGTTAAACTTTCTTTCTTAGTGTGTAATTTATCTAAATCATCTTCAGCACTTGTAAGTCTATCACTTACACCAGAGTCAGCATTAATCTCACTTTGTAAGTCTTTTACTTCGCTATTGAGTTTTTCTACATATTTCTGATTAGATAAAACTTCTGTTTGGTGTAAACCAATCTTTCTCTGAATTTCTTCTATTTCTCCGATGACGGTTTGTATTTCCGCCATTCTATTTCTGGATGCTTCGATGGTTTCTCCAATTGAAAGAACTGCCGTCTTGAGCTCTGCAACCTTATCTGATTTTTCTTTAATGCATTTCGTCTTGTGGTCTTCATCTAATCCTTGTTTACATACTGGACAATCATCGTTGTTTTGATAGAACTCAATTTCTTTAAGTGCCTTCTTCTGAGAATCTTCAAGTCTCTTCTCTAAATCTAATGCTTTTTTGAGTCTATCGCCTTGTGGGTCTCTATCTGATATAGACCTTTGTTTATCTTTTACTTCGTCTTGTTTTACACCAATACTTTTCATAACAGAAGTTATGTTATTCTGAGTTTCTTGTATTGTATTTTCATACTTCGCAATCTTCTTGTCACGATTCTTTTGTAGTAGACTCATCTGTTCATTAAGACCACTAATTCTTTCTTCTAGTAATTCTGTTTCGTGTTTAGTTTCTCTGACATCTATATTGTGTTGGGTGACTTTCTTCTTAAGTATATCTTGCATGGTAGAAAAGATACTTATATCCAGTAAGTCTTCTACTAGTCTTCTTCTTTCTACTGACTTTAATTGCATAAAGGGAGTAAAGTTAGCAGAACCCAATACTGCAACTTGAGTAAATGAACGAAAGGACATTTTAAGAATGTTCTTCTCTAAGTGTTCTTGATAATCTCTAACTGTTGCATCTTGATTGAGCATTGTACCATTGACATATAACTCAAACTTATTTGGTTTAGCACCTCTTATAACTTTGTATGATTTTCTACCAACTGTAAATTCTATCTCTACTACTAGGTCTTTTTGGTTGATAGAGTTTACCAATAAGTCTTTTTTAAGATTACGAAAACCTTTACCATACAATACAAAACACAATGCATCTAACAGTGTGGACTTGCCTGCACCATTATCTCCAACTATTAATGTTGTCTGCGACCTGTCTAGGTCGAAACTAGTAAATGTGTTTCCAGACGATAACAAGTTCTTGTATCGTATTTTGCTAAAATTAATCATAGGTAATTATGTTCTTCAAGTGCTTCATTATACAACGAAGTCATCAATTCGAGAAGTGGTTTTTTCTGACCTTGTATTTCCAGACCGTCTACATACTTCTCTAATATTGTAAGAGTGTCTTCTACACCCTCAATGTCATCATCGTCCATTAAGTCCATATGTTTGTGGTCATCTACAACTACAACATGCAAAGGATTAGCAGAATGTAATTTATCGACCATCGAATCGAACCAGTATGGATTGTCTTTGTTTACTACGATAACTTTACAGAATTTACCTGTGTACTTTGAATAATCTTTATTACTGATTGTCTCAAATGTTTCTTTACTATCATCGTAAAATACTTTCTCAAACATAGTCAAAGGATTATGAACTGGCATCATCTCTCTTGTCTCAGTGTCAAAGATATGAAAGTATTTGTTATCTCCATAATCTGACCATGTAAATTCCATTTGAGAACCTAGATACTTGATGTTCTTAACTTCAGACTTTTGATGAAAGTGACCACTATAAACTTTGTCAAATCGTTTTAGATATGTGTGGTCTAGACCATGTTGACATGTCATGCCTGGCATCATCAATGCACCTTCAATTTCAAAGTGACCCATACATGTATCTGCATTTGCACTGAGTAGAAAATCTATACTATCAGCATAGTTCTCATTATTAATCCAAGGAACAAGTGCGAGATTAACTCCGTCAAATTCTTTTACAATGGGATGATGTATAATATTAATCGAATCACTTTCGAATAGTAATAACTCTGGTGCATTTACTTCATTCGTATTCTTATAGTAGACATCATGATTACCCAATATCAAATCCATAGAGATGCCTCTTTCTAGCATTGGTTTGATGAAGTGGTCTCTATTTGCTTTTAGAGAGGCGAAGTTTACAAACTTTCTTCTGTCGAAGTAATCGCCCAAGTGTAATATGTGTTTGATGTCGTGTTCATCTAAGTATGGGAAGAATACTTCCTCATAAAATCTGCCTTGATATTTGGACATCTCCAACATATCGCCACGAACACCAGCATGTGTGTCGTTAAGAATCGCTATTTTCATTCAGTAAATTTATCCAGACCTTTTTCTTTCTTTGTTTTTTCTCTTTTGGTTTTTCGTGGTTGATACTCAACATGATTCATGTTGTCTTGCATCCACTCTACATTGGTATTGACCATTCCAGTTGTATCGCCGTCTATGGAATCCAGTGTTTCTTGTGTTATGTCTGATATGACTTGTTGCTTAATGTAAACTTGTTTCTTTTCTTTCTGAATTCTTCTTAAGAAAGCATAATAACAAATTTGCGTTATATAAGCAAAAGCATTGTTTGATTTTTCTACATTGAAGTTTTTGATATATTGTATGCAATTCTCTATACCATCACATATCATTTCATCTCTGTAAGTGTAGTTTATGAAGTTTGGTCTTGTAGATAGTCGAGTAGCAATCTTATAGATGCACTCTCCTATGTAGTTAGACATTTGCGGAGGTGTTTTACCTTCTGCCTGGGCGAGCTTTACTTTCTCGTTAAACTCGGCGACTGCGGCTGTGAACTCTTTGTTATTAACATAGTGTTCTTGTTGTTTTGCGTTTTTTGCCATGATGTACTTATTATACTAGGTTAGTTGTTGTAAGGATAGTGGTTTTTTAAGTTAATTAATTTTAAATTAATTTCAAAACCCCCTTGTGGGAATCAGGAATAGTATGTTAAGATAACTATGTCGCCAGGGTCAGGATCCATATAAGAAACAATCCAGGTATAACAGTAAAGATACTCCCTACCAATATTGCAATTATTAATACATTTAGATAGGTTACAACAAACTCTTCTTCTTTTCCTATCCCTAGTAAAAGTTTAAGAATTGTTCTAAAATACGATACTATTGACATAAAACATAACTAACATCATTCCAAATACGACTATCTGTATGACGGCGGGTATGACTACGAAAAGTTTCATAACATCAAAATCCCCTTTCATAAAGAAATCATCTTCATGCCACTTCTGAACTTCTTCAGGAGTTGCATCTCTATTTTTATTTAGTGCGAGTGGAAGTTGGTGTTGATAACTCATTGTGGTACTAGTGATACGATTGATATAATAAAGACCAACAGAAGTGTTGCCACCTCTGTTGCGTCCTTAAGTTTTTCTGTGGTTCTCTTTGACATTCTTACATGATGCCTTTCGACATGAATATGATTATCCAAGGTAATAAAATAGGAAGAGTCAATAGTGTCATAAACTCAATTCCTTCCATGATGCTGGGTAGCATTTCTTTCAGGTCTTCGAATCGTCCCACCATGCTCTTCGCAATTCTGATTGCAGTTGACATGGTTTCTCCAGTTTATATATTAATAATAATGATAAATGTATATAATAAATATGTATGATTACATCTTCATACGCACTTATTTAGTTAAATTGAAAACCTAATGAATTGTCTTTTCGATATCAAAGTCTTCATCGAAATCTTCTAGTTCTTCTTCAAAGGCAATGTCTTCTCTATATGAAGTCATCATCTCTTGCATCTTTCTCTGTAGGTTATCTCTTATTTTATTCTCTTCTGCTGATGCAAGTGGCACACTCTGATTTTCAATCATATCGAACCATCTTGCTGATGCATTATCATAATAGGGAATAAATTGTGGGTTCATAGTATTTCTATGAACAACCTCAGTCTTAGGTAATTGTACTCTCTCATCTGAACTCAAGGGTGAGTATGGATAGAAAACTGCATTTGTTTTTGCAATTCCTGGTATGAGAGATAATTGACATATCATGGGTAAAGTTATTTCTAAGTAATCACCACAATCCTTTGTCATACCAACAAGTTCTGTACTGTCTTTAAGTCTTATAACTTCGTATCTACTTGGTGTTAAATCTGTTGGTCTTGTCATTTAAGGTCAAATTGTTTTAGTTCGTAAGAAAAGTTCTCTTCATTGTATATATTTATCCTTTCCTTTAGGTGGTTTAGCGTATGATTTTCACATTGTAAATCATCTGCAATATCAAATAACCTCATCTCAGTCTTACCTTCTGCCTTACGAAGACCACGACCAATAGACTGTAAGTTTCTTATTCTTGATTTAGAGGGAGATGCAAAGACAACATTATCTATTCTTTTAATGTTTACTCCTGTTGAGAATGTTCCGTATGACGCCAGTATGACATTATCACTTGCCTTTTCTACGACTTCTCTTACATTCTCTCTATCTTCTACATCTGTACCACCATATACATAATGTAGTTTATCTCCTAATCTATCGAACATTTTTTTATGTAGCAAGACTCCATGTTTCTCTACATACTGAAACAACACTAAAGTATTACCTTTCAGCGAATATACTAGATTACATATAAATTCGTTTCTACTTTCATTTGATACTAAGTAGTCCATCTCATCCTGATACGACATTTTTTTCTGTTTAGTATGACGGAGTATGACACAATCAATATTCAAATTTGCGATTGTTCCTTCTTCCATAAGTTGTGCCGAAGATACTACTTTCTTAACAGGACCAAATAGTCCTTCTAGTTGTAATCTATGAACTTCTGTACCATCTAATGTTCCTGTAAGACCAACTCTAATTGCAGTGGTATTCATCTTCTCTAAGATACCTTTGAGTGTTTGTGCCTTGAATAGATGTGCCTCATCTCCTATGACTACATCAAACGATTGCATGACCTCTTTAGGTGCTTTAGCAAAACTCTGCCATGTAGTAACCGTAATGTCAGCAGGAAATACAGGTTGACCACTATAAATTTTACATACTTGTTTATCATATCCATACTCCTGAAAATCTTTTGTCATTTGTTCTACTAACGATGTAGTGGGAACAATTATAATTGTTTTCATGTTGTAGTATCTGGCTATCATATATATGATTAAGCTCTTGCCAGATGCCGTAGGAGACAAAAGAAGTTGTCTACCATACTTGACTGTCTCTTTGAATGCTTCGAGTTGGTAATCTCTAGGAGCAAAGGGTAAGTTTAAGTCTTCTACATTCCAATCTTTGAGTTTATGTTTGTGTCCGATAACATCTTCTATGCCCTCAAAATCAAATCCTCTTTCTCTACAAAACTCGTCAATGTAGGGTAGTAGACCTATGTATATCTTCTGAGTTTTTAGAGAGAAGAGTCTTACTTTACCATCCCACCATTTGTTTTTGTAAGATGGCATGAACTTGGCGCCAGGTACAGTAAATGAGAAAAAGTCGTATAAGTCTCTTGCTAGACCTTTATCACAATTTACTTTGAGAAAACATTCATCTACTTTAGAAACAGTGACTAGATTAGACATAAGGATTGCCATGAAACCAACTAACTAAAGATATTCTAGTGCCTCTGGTAACTGGTGTGACTTGATGATGTACGAAAGACGGAAATACAATTAGAGTTCCTCTTTCTTTACCACTAAAGGGTACTGTTTTAATATAATCGTCTACTGGTACATTCTGAAGAGTTTTGTTATTTCTTAACATGTCAAACATACCCTTTGGTTCTATCCATTGAAAGTTTCCACCTTCATAATCATCTGGACTAGACAATTGAATTGTTGAACTTAATTTTCTATAACGACCACCATGAGATTGTTCTGAATCTCCTGAATCTGTATGCCATGTATAGAAGTCTCCTTGTACTCGTGCTTCTGGTCTATGTCTGTATGTTGTGTATTGATGATGTTCTACATAATCCCATTGGTGCATCCAATTTGCATCTACTGATGCCATGTTAATGCCAGCTTCAATTTTTGTAGCAATATCTTCGGGAAACTCTTCGTGTATTAACCATCTGATATCTGATTGTCTAATACTATCATCAATTGTGCCTTGTTCTTGTACATCTGGCGCATCTAAATCGTCTGTTCTTTGACCTACACCGCCAATGACTTCTTCATATCTATTTGCAAATTGAACTATTCTATCGCACTCATGTTCAGTGAAATAACTAGGATATATCATTGCATAGTTTCTTAGATTCATTATTGACCTGCCATAAATTTACGCCACTCGATTGTATTCTTAATAGTTTGATGTCTCCAAGTGATATTATCCATGCATCTTTTTATAAAGTCTACAGTCACCTCTAAGTAATCAATCTTTGCCTTAAGTTTAACTAAATCTTCATCAGCGTTAAAAAAGTAATTGAAATCGTTCTTCATTATTTTAAGACCATCGAATGGGTCTGTTTGCCAACCAAGTTCTTGTATCTTATCATCGTCAAGTTTTCCATTGAACCACATCCACTTATACTTAAGTAGTTGATTGTAGTCTTGGTTGTATTTCTTTAACAGTAAGATTTTACTTGTTAATAAGTCGGAATACTTTGCGTGTAGTTTGGGAACATGTAAAGATGCTGTATCTAATTCGATATCATCTATCTCACAATCCTTCACCCATTGTTCTTTCAATTGTTCTAAATTCATAATATACCATTATACACCATATGGCGTAAAATTACGAGGTGGTTTTAATTTCGTAATACGAGAATCTAAACGATACAGAAACTATTGCCGGTTCGGCATCTGCACCAGATTCTAATTCAATTGACCCCAATGATACAGGAAATGCATCATGGAATCTTATGTACCTGTTGGGTACATTTTTGTTTGTGTTTATCACTAATGTGATATCTGAGTATTGATTTCTATCATTGTCGATAGATGCAAGTATGTTAGTTCTATTTACAGCAGTATCAGTGTATGTGCCATACAATGCTGGGTCATTCAAAGGAACTATAGAGTCTATCCAATTGTATATCTCTGAGAAGTTCTCTAAGTCTTCGTCAACAATGAATGATACTTCTAATGTATCAAATGATGCCTTATCTCCTGGAAAGAAAGCATCTAGACCAACACCTGCTGATTGAACAGTTTCGCCAAATTGAACACCTGGTATGTTTACTGTTCTAACATAATACTCTACAGTAGGAACTTTATCTATGAGTAGTCTAAAGTTATTTCTGTTTAGTATTGACTTGTTTATATCTGTTTTTATACCCATAATACTATTTATGCGAAAAGGGGACCGAAGTCCCCAAAAGTTTACTTCTCGTTTACAAACTCATTCAATTCACTTGCAACAGAAATTATCTCCTGTGCATCGATTGATTTTGTTGGTAAAGGTTTCTTATCATCTGGATGATTATCGTTGTGCGAGTAAACCGCATCAATCTTCCTTTGTAAGTTTTCGATTAGTATGGATTGCGCCATACTTAGTAAATCGGCTCTTATTTCATAACCGCTCTTTCCTTGATTTGCCATATTTTCCTCCGTGTGTGTGTGTTTATGACTGTATCTTTATGATACAATAGTATTTAGTGCGCTAAAAAAAAGGGTCTCGAAAGACCCTTTTTAACTCGATTAAAATCGAAACTACTAAGTTTACAGGATATTTGAAACTGCAATCTTTCTGTAGTATTGGTTTACACCAGCAGTACTTGCTAAAGTAGATGTAGGAGTAGCACCTACGAATGGATTTGCAACCATACCGTATCGTGTTTTGAAACCAATTTTCGGTTGGAATGTGTTCTCGCCAACTGCACGAACCATTTGTAATGGAACATACGGACAATAGAACATACCAGCGTCATAAGGGTTACTTCCTCTATAACCTACTGTCATGTAGTCTGACCCAGCATATGGGTCGATGTATACTTTAACTCTTCCGTTAAGAACACCAGCAAATGTATTGCCTGTGTCATCAACATTTAAAGAAGTTGAAAGTGCTGGAGCGTAATCTAATACGCCTGCCATTGAAAGAGCAGATGCAACATCACTAGAACATAGAATAAAGTTACCTTTACCTCTACGAGTTTCTTTAGCAATCTTGTTTGATTCTCTTTCGATTTGGAATAATAAACCTTTGAACTTTTCAACTGACCATCTTCCGTTAGCGTCAACATCTAAGTTAAAAGTACCAGCAGATGCAGTGCCTTCAGCACCAGTTTTTGCTTGTACATTTACACTTCTTACTACTTCTCTGTTAATTTCAGCAAGTATTTCTGAAGATAAGATGTTTGCTAACTCAGACTCAGCGTCAAGACCGTGGATAGCTTTTAAGTCTTGTGCAAGTTCGAGTGTATATTCTGCTTTTAATGCTCTGGATACAGCTGTCACTGTTGATTTCTCAATTGTGAAAGACATTTCAGCGAATTCGTTTGTTGCGGAATCGCCTAATGCTTCAGCTTTATCTGTGTCCATACCAGTTGGAGTTGCATTTTTATATGCATTTGAACCGGCAAATGGATCGCCCTCTCTAGCAGCGTATAATCCAGACTCACCATCAACTCTTCCATGGTCGTGTGAAGCATCTTGTACTTCGTTCACTCCCATAGCTTCTGTTTGATTAAGTCTAGTACTACCTGTAGGGTAATCTTGGTATCTTGCTTTCATAGCGAAGATAAGTCCTGTAGGACCAGTCATCGGTTGAACACCGCAAATGTCGTAAGCAACGAGATTTGGCATAGCTCTACGCACTAAACTAATTAGGATTGGATCCCAGTTAGATATGGCAGAACCAGTAGCATTTAAAGGTGCAGCTTCTGAAAGAACAGCTCTATCTTCGTTTAGGGCTTTTTCTTGGTTTTCAAGAATTACTGCTGTGACTGCTCTTTTGTAGTTGTCTTCGATTTTTGGCAAATCGGAGTGTTCTAGAATAGGGCTCCACTTTTCTTGTAAGTTTTCTGATAAAAACATTTTTATTTCCTTTAAATACCCTTAGGGTTTATCCCAAAGGGTTTAGTTTACTAATAGCAGAAGCGTACTGATTCATTGTAGGGTCAAGTCTTACTTCATTCTCTTCTGAGAAATCACCAGTTCCTTCTTCTACTACAGTTTCTTCTGCAATGTTTTCTTCTTTTGGAAAGTAAGCGTTCTTTAGTTCTTCAACTTTATCACTAAAGTCTTCAGCACTAACGAAATCTACACCTTCTGCAAGAGAAACCATTTTCTCTGTTTGTGATTCAGATAGGTCTTTACAGGCCTCTGAAATCACGGTGCCTCTTTTGAGTTGGTCGTTCTCTGCAACAACTTCCATATTTTTAGATACTTCGTTGTCTAGTTTCTCTTCCATCTCATCAAGACGATTTGCGAGTTCATCAATAACATCGTACTTATCTTCAGGAATTTCAACATAATGTTCTACGAACAATGCTTTCATACCTTCGATAAAGTTTTCTGTCATTTCTGACCTCAAACCCCTTTCTATAGCAAGTTCGTTTTCTTTCGTCCACTCTTCTGCACAATACGATAGATACTTATCAACTGCTTCTGTTAGGTCGCCTTTGACAGTTTCTACTGAGGTTTTTAAATTTTCTGAATAAGTTGTTTCTAACTCTTCTTTTATTTCTGCAACTTTTGAAGTGACAGCAGCCTTAAAGATAGTTCTTGCCTTTTCAGAATTTTCTTCTGATAAGTCTAGAGCTTCTGAAATTTTTGATAGGTCGTCCTCTATCTCCATTTCAACGAGGTCTGAATCAATTTCTGAGGATTCTTTTACTTCTTCCTCATCATCTTCATCTTCATCATCTTCTTCGTCTTCTTTCTCTTCTTTAGTCTTAGCTTCAATAATTGAATTGTAAGTTTCTTCGACTGTTTCTTCGTCTGAACTCTTTAAGAATTCTACGATGTTTCTCGCAATCTCTGCTTTAGTCAAGGATTCGTCAACCTTCTTTGAGTCTTCGTCTTCGTCTTCATCGTCAACTTTCTTCATTTCTGAATACATTGTTGATAAATCTGATTTACTCATATCCTTCATTGCGTTGACCATAGCCTTGATAGTTTGCATCTTAGAAGGTTTCTCTGATTCGGAAACTTCTTCTTCTTTAACATTCTTCAACTTAGGTTGCTTCTCGGCAGGCGATTCACCTTTCTGTTGAGCGTCACCGCTAACTTCTTTGGTTCCTTTCTCTGCGCTCTTAACTGATGCAACTGCTTTGTCAACAGGATTTTCTTCTGGTTTGACGACTTCAGCCTTACCACCGTCTATTTTGGCGGCATCGGATGAACCTTGCTTAACAGGTTTTGAGTCACCTTTTTCGGCTTTCGAATTTGGCTGCATAGCCTCTGCGATTGCCTGTTCTAGGTTTTTTTCTAAATCTGCCATTTTTTTCTCCTGTTTGAGTTTTAGCTTAACTCTTTTATTTATATATTATAGGTTCTCTACGAACTTTTTCCACATGTTTAATTTGGTTTCTTCAAGTTTATTCATCTTTGCAGTCCTTAATTTGTTCTGCATAACTTCAATGTCTTGTGCTTTCAGTACACCAGATTCATAGACCCATTCTACACCTTCCATGATTCCTTCAACGAAGGCTTCTGGTGCGGAGGGGTCTGCAACGATATCAGCTGCGGTTGCAAGTTGAAAATCGCCTTTAACATATTGGGCACCACCTCTTTGTTCGAGCGAACCCAAACCTCTTGATGATACGCCAAGTTTTGCACCATCATTAATCAAATTTCTTACGATTTGACCGTTTGGGGTGCTTAAAATTTTTGCTCTTCCCATGAAATTAGAACCATCTTCTTCTAATTTTGTTATCATGTGAGATACTTTGTCTAAATTGATTGTTGGTCCGTCAGGATGTCCTAACTCACCAAATGCTCGTCCTTTTTCAACGAACTCTTTACAGTAGCGGTCTACTTCTTTTTTCATTACTTCTTTTGGATAAACTCTGCCGTTTCTGTTTTTAATGTCGGCCTGCATGAATACACCTTCAATGAAGTAATCTTTCTCGCCCTTTTCGTTTTCTTCTACGATTACTGGTTCAATTGCGTAATCAACAAATTCAGATATTAGTTTCATTTATAACTCCTAAAATTTCTTCTAATGAGATGTCTTCTTCATTCATTTGCTTCATTACCATTTTAATATTCTTCATCTCTTTTTCAGCTTCTTTCATGTTTCTGTATGGGTCTCCCATTGAGACTGTATTAACATAAACATGAATCTTGCCTCGTTTATCTTCGCCGAATCTTATGTCCAGTGTTTTACTGCCTACTTTTTCAGTAGACTTCTTAACTTCTTTCTGTTCTGACGGAAGTTTAAACTTCGCCTCATTAAGAATCGTTGTTATCTGGTCCCAAGTTTTCGCCATTCATCCAATCAACTGACATTTCGACTCTTTTCATGTCGACCTGGTCAGCAGCCTTTTGTTTGATACCCTGGAAAATAGAATCCTGAGCATCTTGTAATTTACCGGACTCTATTTGGTCCACTATGTTTTTTGCTATTTCTGACATTAAAAGTCTTCTCCTTCTTCTTCACCATGTCCCTCTGAATCTATCTCGCCTTGTATTCTAGCGATATCGTCTTCTGAGAAACGAAGTATATGTTTTCTGACATAATCGTCTGAAAAATACTTACCAATAAATGATTCTGCCTGTGAAAGAATATCTAATCTTTCTCTGATAATCTCTCCCTCTTTTAACTCTTGGAAGTGATTGTCTGTTGCAAAATCATAATGTATAAAATCTTTCATTGAATCAAACTCAGCGCCTGATACAATATTTTTTAGAACCATTTGTGTTCTAAGTAAATCAGTAAAAAGTCTTGCAAACTTAGTTTGTAGTCTCTTAGTGAACTTGTTAAATTTAAGTTCATCTCTACTAATTTCTGATGCCCTACCCATGTTGAAACCATTATCTGCTTCAAGTCTAGATGTAGGTACATTGAGAGAACGATATAGTTTCTTTTTAAAGTATTCTATATCTTCTATCTCTGCAAGGTTCTGACCACCTGGTAGTGTAGTAATCTCTGTTCCTCTACCACCTTCTCTTCTTGGTAACCAAAAGTCTTCTAACATTGACATGTGGCGTCTATCATCTTTGATTTCGCCTGTGTCTGCATTGTAAACAAGTTTATTTCTATACTTGTTCATTGTATCTGCAAGGTATTGTTCTGCCTTTACTTTAGGTAAATTACCAACATCAATATAGAAGATTCTTCTTTCTGGTGCCCTTGATATTCTGTAAATAACAAGTGCATCTTCCATCATTGATAACTGATTTGCAGTCTTCAATGCCTTATGCAAATATCCGATTACAACATTCTTTGTGTAATCTAACATACCAGAAGTAGTATAACTTACTGCCTCTGGTGCAATCTTAACTGTGGCGCCTTCATTTGCGACACCTTTGTCGAATCCTTTGTCGTTAAACATATAGAATTCTTCAACTTTTTTGATTATATCTATTTTCGTTTTAGCGTCTTTTTCTTTTTCGACATTACGAACTTTCTTAATCTTTAATGGGTCAACATTTCTAATGTCAACCATGCCTTGTTGTGGTCTTTTAGAATCTACAATCTTATGAAAGTAAATACGACCATCAACATACCATTTACGGAATAGTTCATGTGAATTTTGATGGAATTTCATCAAGGTTAGAATCACCTTGAATTCTTCGTGCATCTTTTGTTTGATGCTGTCGGACAATTCTACATCTCTTAAATCTAATGAGACTACTCTATCTTGGGTATCTGAAACTATACATTCATTTACTATATCTTCGATAGCAATATCACATTCTGGCACAAGAGATGTCTCTCTGTATCTTCTAATGAGTGCGACCTCATTCTTGATACCTCCTTCCATATCAACATAGGAACCATATGCCCCACCTGATATGAAACCACCTGGCGACTGTTGAACAATGGGAGTTCCATCATCCTCGGCCGGTGCTACAAAAGAAGTCGCTGACTTCTTCTGTATATCTACATCTCGTAATTCGTCTTTCAACCCCTTACGATTTATTTCAAACCCAAAAATATCCATAATTATATTTATAACACCCTAAATGGTGCTATTTTCACTTTATTTTTAAAGGACTCTTTCCCAATGCGAATACTGGAATTCAACATCAAATGTCTCCAATGTGTCAACTGTCTCATAAGATAAGTCAATCGCACCAATACTAGTTGGAAACATGTTAAAGAATTCGTATCTCGCAAGGACGGAATCATCTTTGTTTAATTGTTCAACAAATGCTCTGTCTACTAAGTAGTCAAGGTTTGTTTGTCCTTCACCACTGTCTAGTTCTTGAATGTCTGTTTGCCATCCTTCTAGTGCAGTTCTTGCTGAGAATTCTACATCATTAATAATTGTCACGGTCCAAGGTTCGAATGTTCTATCTCCTGCGAGTTTTAAAACATGTCCTCTGAACTGTTGTTCAACAACACCTAATGTAGCAGCAGGAATCTGTGCTGATTGACATAAGAATTCAATCTTATTACCTGTTCTAGGTATAAAAACTCTAAAACGGTTAGCTCTTGGGCCACCACCTAGAAGTTGTGCTTTGAATTGGTCTATACTTGCCATCTAATTACTCCTTATACTGCGCCGTAAATTTCTTCAAACTGAACACCACTTCTAGCAGCAACAAAGTTTAAAGTTATGTAGTTAATTGATTTAGAAGGTTTCAAGAAGATAGAACATACAAATTCGTTTCTATCTTGCACTGAGTCGGTATTGTTTGTTTCGTCACAAACGACTGAGAAATCTACTAATCCTCTTCTGTTTTTAACATCTCTTAAGAAAGGTTCTACAGCAGCCCTAAACTGAGCCCTTGTGAATGAATCGTTAAATTCAAACAATTGAGCCTTAGCGGCAGTTGATATTGCCTTTTCTAAAGTGATGAATAGTCTTCGTACATTTATTCTATCAAATGCGGAAGGTGATGTTAATGCAGTCTTATCTCCAAATAGTACTGTTCCCTGTCCTGGGAAGGTAACTACTGGATTAATTCTTGCACGATATAGGTCATCTCTACTTGACTGTTTCGGATTGAAAGCAAGTTTAGTGATACCTAAGTATTGTCCTCTTGAGAACCCAGCAGGCGAGAACCATGGGTCTTGAAGTAAGTCACTTCTTGCCATAATTCCAGCAGTGTGTCCACATGCAGGTACCCAACAATATTTGTCATTGTACTTCTCGTATTGATAAGTCCAACCACTGTCGAATACTGCGTAAGAACTAGATGTGCATGATGCGTAATCTGCCTTAACATTTGTTGATTGTGTTGACTCACTTGATACGCCAACTACTGAAGTTCTTCTTGGAGATGCAACTACTAAACAGTCTTTTCTTGATTCTGCAATTTGTATTGCACTGTTTACTAGTGAATTGTGGTCTGCAAGAGTATCTTGAGCACCCTCTGAACCACCCCCAGCGTCACTGGATGTTGACCCAACGACTAAGAAAGCCATATCTATTGTTTCTGCATCTGAGAAATGTTTGTCCCATGCATCGGTCTTTTGACCAACTGTTGGGTTTGCACGACCATCTGCACCACCTGTTAGTGATGAGATTTCAGGAAGAGCAGGTCTTGTGAAGACATTACCGACTGAAGCCTGTAATGTTCTGTTTTCTGAGACTGTTAAGTCTGTTGCAGTTGAGTGACCTGACCACCAAACATACTTTGATTCTCTTTCGATTACATCTTTGTAGTAGTTTGAATTACCTGTAGAATTCTTTGCATCTGACCCTAGTGATACGAATGAGAATGACTCTAACACAGCGCCTTTAGTGCCTGTGAATAGACCATCTTCATCTTCAACAACAAGGTGAATCTCATCATTTACTGCGCCAACTGATGTGGCCCCTGCTGATGTTCCTGGTGCTTTGTCGAATAATGCGTAATGTTCCCAATATCTATCAACTGATTCATCATCAACAAGAGCACTTGTAAGACCAGTCCCAGCGGGTTGATTTAATGCCTTAAATGTCAATGTATTTGTTGAAATACCAACTACTTGATAATGAGTTGTGTGATTTGCGAACTTAATGATGTCGCCAATTATAACAGCGGCGCCTGAATCTACTACAACTGATGTTGAACCAATTGCGTAGCCTGACCCATTGTTGACTGCGGTAGCAGCGTCATTGAAATATGCGTTTGAAGAAGCACACATGTGAACTTTAATAGAATTACCTAAAGCCCCAGCGTGTCTTGCAACCCACTTACCGACTGTACCTGCTGCCCCACCTGATTTATAGGTGTTTACATAGTCGTCTGAATTTTTTAATAATGTTGCTGAGTTTCCTGTTTGGTTTGCGTTGAATAAACCAGTGTTAGAAATTCTAACTACTGATAATGAAGAACCATATCTCAGGAAAGACTCGGCAGTGTAGAAGTCTTCAACAGAGGCGTTTGTGTCTGCTGGTTTGTAGAATTCTTCAACTAGTTGTTGTCCATCTGAAACTGTTTTTACTTCATCAACAGGTCCCCATTGGAATACGCCAGCGAATCCACCTCTTGTTGAGGATACTGCTGGAACAACATTCGATAAGTCAATCTCTTTGACCTGAACGCCTGGTGAAACTTGAAATGCCATACTTTTCTCCTGTTAATGTATTTTTACATTGTAAAAGTTGTTTACACTTTTATTTATATATTTATAATATCTAAGAACCCTTAGAGTACCATCTGTCGCCACTAGCGTCAACAAATGATTCGTCTCCATCTTGGTCCCCAAATACTCCCGCTGGTAACATGTCATCTTCTATCATTTTCTGTTGTTCAGAATACAATAAATCTTTAACAGCGGTGTCTGTTAGGTGTGTGAAGAACTCTGTGGTTACAAACCACGCAAAGAGTACACAATTCATTACCATGTCGTCATGATAACCTCTGTCTGCCTCGAAAGAAGAACCTTTATTAACAAATGTCATAAGTTCTGTAATCGTTGCTCTATCTACTACAGATAGTCTGTTTTCTTCTAGTAGTTCCTTTAAAGTGGAACAACCAACTCTCTTAATCTTTCTCGACATTGTTATGCCGATATCTTTCGCATGTGTCATGCCTTGCACAAAGACATTTGGATATTCTATGTCATAGTGCAATTGTGTAGCGACCATTGAACCCTCTGCATTGTTTTCTATTATTACAAGTGCTTCATTATATCTACTACAGTACTTATTTATTAAATCCGGAAACAGCATGGGGCTAATCATGTTATCCCTATATGTACAAACCTGTTTGAATGGTCTTTGAGATACATCAAAGATACTAAAAGTAGAATAGTCAAACCCTCTGCCTTGTGATACATCAACGGTTACAACATAGTTATGGTCTTTTTTTGGCGTATCATATACTATTAAACCATCTTTTTTCCATTCGCCATCTAATGCTCTCATACCCAATAATGTATCTGCATTGATAAGAGTGTTACCAGTACCTAAGAAACTGTTGCCATATTCTTGTTCGAACTGTGCCTCTGAGGTGTTTGCAATAGTTTGTTTCTTCCACTCTTCATCACGACCTGGTACATCTTGCCAACCAATAGTGAATGATTTATACTCTGATTGGCCATGTATAGCACTTTCGTATATCTTATGAAACATATTACCCACACCATTTGCAGTAGATGTGATAATAACTTTTGAATCTTTACCAGATGTGACAACAGGATATGTAGCAGTATAAAATGTCTCCGCATCTTCTACGAAAGCAAACTCATCAAGGTACAACATGTTAATTGACATACCACGAATAGACGATGAAGATGTAGCAGCTGCGACCAGTTTACTATCATTGCCGAACTCGATGTTTCCTTTGTTTAGAATCTTTACGCCTGGTTGTAAGAAGAATGGCACGGTCTCCAACATGGTTACAATACGAGACACCATCTCTCTGGCAATCGCACCTTTGTTCGCCAGAATCGCTGTGGTGACTTCTGGAGTGAACAATAGATACCATAAAAGATATGCACAAGATGTTATAGACTTACCACTCTGTCTGGCGGCAAGAATGACACTAAATCTATTGTCATTAAAATGATTTATGAGTTTATCTTGATATCCACGAAGTTTAAACGGTACTAGACCTTCATCTAGTGATATAATCTGACAATAATTTTGTATAAAGTGACAAGGATCCTCAGAACATTTTTGATATTCTGCTATCTGTTCTGGTGTATACTTTGTTTCTACACCTGCTCTTTTGATTAAATTGTTACCTAAGTAACCTTCGTTCTTCGCTTGAACCATATTTTAGTCTTTGTTCTTCTTAAGGAACTTTTGTAATTCAGAAGTTGACCCAACATACAAATGATTGTGTTGTTGTCCTATCTTCTGTTGTTCTTCGCCCTCTAACTTCTTCAATTTACTCTGTAAATCTATAAGTTTCTCTGCTGTTTCACCTACTGTTTTAATTAACTGACCTGCAACTTCGTATGCACGAGGGTGTTCTGTTTCTTTTGATAATTGTAGTATGCCTTCGATTGCATCTTGTCCTCTTTCTACGAGTCCATACAGATTTTCTCTAGCGTATTTGTAATCTGTTTCCATGTTCTCATGTCGAGAAGGAAGTTTAACTATCTTTGTTTCTTCTTTGATGTCCGATTCTATATTTAAAAGGTCATCTAATTTTTCATCTATATCATTCATGTTATTGCCTCGAAATAGTCTATATTCAGTACATGTCTATATTTTTTACTACATGTATTGGTTGTACCTGTGTGTTGTGTATGTCCATCAAACATCAATATTCTATTTGCAACACTATTAACATTTTCTATTTCATTCGATTCTTTTAGCATAGTGTATCCATTATTTGTATTTAGATATAACAATGCAGTTTTAAAATTTTTTGGTGCAGTCGGAATATCCACATGAAATTCATTTTCTTTAATTGTATCAGTTCTTGGCATCATATTAAGTTTACATCGTATTAAAGAACAAACATTTAACTCATCTAATATGGGTTCAATCCATTCATATGCATTACTTTGAGGTTGATTATCAGCGTATAATGCATGTATAAATTGTATCTCATCACTATCTCTATTGACTTTATTTAAAAAATATGGAAAATTTGGATGGGTAAATTTATCTACTAGTTCATTAAAGTAGTTTTGGTCTAATGCATTATCTATTATTTTCATCTATTTCATTCATAATTAACTATTGTCTTCTTCACTATAATCATCTTTGACACCATCGTCATAGAAAGATACATTCTCTGCAACAACGAAAGTATCGTCTGCATCGACTGAACCAACAAAGAGTAATTTATTACTAGCATCGGTCATGTTCACAGCAGCCGAAACTGTTATTTGTTCTCTGTTAGTTGCAATTGTGGTTATTGTGGGATTGGTATCTAAGTTGGTACCAAATACTTCATCTCCTACACTTATCTTACTATTTATTGCACTAGGGAAGGTGATTATGTTTAGGTTACTTACTGCATTTGATAACTCTTGGAATGCAGGTTCATAGTGTTTAACCTCTTTGACTAATCCTGAGGCACCTATTGTTGATGATGAGAATGTATTAGAGTTGTCGCCAATATAAGTTCTTTCAATAACATTCTTAATGATATTGCCTGTATAGATAGGACCAAAGAAGTATGTCTTCATTGTAAAGTCTAAAGTATATTCTATAACTCTTCTATCTTCCATTGAACCCTCATAGTCATCTTGAAATGATACTGAGTTTAATATTATGGGTACATCTCTATGGTCTGCCATATCATCAACCATCTTCATGGTGACTGTATATTCTGGTTGAAAGTAAGGTAGTATCTGTTCTACGATTTGCAATGCATCATTCATATTCTTAGTTAGAATAGATAATGTAAAGTTTAGATTATAAGGTGCAGGTGCATATTGAAACCCCTTTTTGCCATTTGTTTCCATTACAGGTTTGACTGCCCTTATAAGTTTGTTCTGTTGTCTTTGAACATCATATTCAAAACCTGTCAATTCAAATGCCATCCTTGGTAACGATATTGCACTCCTATTTCTATCTGATAGATTCGCCTCTTCAGCAATTCTATCTAAAAACTTTTGTTTAGGACCATATGATATTGGCACCATAGGAGAAGATAAGACTGTTCCGTCTGCCTTAACTTTCTTAAACTGAATGTTATTAAACATCGTGCCAAATACTGATACACATCGTTTAATAGTTTCATTGTAAAAATATGTACCGAACATTATGGTTCACCAAATGGGTTTGTTTCTGATAAGTCTAAGTATGATGAATCTTTATTCTCAAAGTCTAAGTTCTGAGCGGCTGCATCATTGTTGAATGTCATTCTATCGTCTATAGATGAGATAGTAAATGTTGCGCCATTGGCACCATTTAATACATCGCCAACTTGTAGTGTTGTTGTGATATCTTTTGCGAGAAGTTTACTTGTTGGTTGATTCCAAGATACAACTTCTGCAACAACTGTACCATTGAGTGCGAGAGTTTCATTCGCAATATAGTCTGTTGCATTACCATTGTTCATTGTCATATTCAATGAGTATGCTTGTTCATCTTCTATCAAGTCTATGTCACCAATTCCAGTATCGAAATCTTCTTGACTATATTCGAATAGTTCGCATCTTAGTTTGAATACAAACAGTTTACCCACTTGATAGAATGGGTCTTCATGTTCTACAAATTTAATTTCAAACATAGAACCACTAAGAGGGAAGTAGATTAAATCTCCTTCGTTTGGTCTAAATGATGTTGCGAGATTTGAGTCTAGTGAGATGAATCTTTCCCAACTTCTTAATGATACAACAAAGGTCGCCTGGTCTCTAATCTGTAAACCAAACTTAGACATGAGGTCGCCTTCGCCTTCGAAACCATCTGTATTTTCAATGTACATTTCAACTGAGTATGCATCACCAAATTTAGATTGCACATCTTCATTGAGTATACTATCCTCTTCGATAACTTGTCGAGGTAGATACATTGTCTCGTGACCATACATTCTTAAAGACTCAACAACTAAATCTTCATAGAGATGTTGTTCAGAATTTACTGCATGATTAAAAAATACATTTGTTGCCATAATTTATTAACCCATCATGTCCATGGGTAACATGTCATGATTTAGTCTTGCCTCTTCTTCGAGTCTTGTTATTTCTTCTTGTGCCTCTTGTTTCATCTGTTGTCCATCTAGTGTCACACCACCTGGTAATGCGATACCTGAGAATTTAGATAAGTTCTCTCCCCACTGATATTTACATAATGCTGTTGCATATTTTTTTAACCACATGTCGTTGTACACATCTGTAAAGTTATTTGGGTCTATCTTTCTATAACATTCAATAACAATATACTCACCTTCATGTACAAAGTTTGAATCCATGTGTAAGTATAATCTGTTTTGATGTTGATTGTAATTAATTGGTGTTCTACCAATAAGAATGTGATTCATTGTTTGAATCTGTTGTTGAACCATTTCATAGTGCAACATGTTAGTAGCGTTCATACTATATAAATCATTCAATCTTAACTGATATCTAATGTCCCACATGTTGAGTGCTGACTTATCATTGAATGGAAATATGTTCATAACTGCCATAACAAACTCTGGAAGAACAATATAATTTTGTTGTTGTTTGAATTGTTCGTCTGAATATGCGTGAGTACCAGCTGCGTTCTCAGTGAATGATTCATCACTCTTCATTTGAGTTTTTTTGTTAGCGGTCATTTGATGTTTTAGATAACATTTAATCGTTCCATCGTAATGATAATTGTAGAAGTATTGAAGTGCTTCGTCTATTCTATCATCAAACTGGTCTTCATCGATGTTGATTTCCAGAACAGGTGCACCAAGTTTTCTTTTGATGTACTCTTTAAATGTTGCTTTGCTGTTTGGAGTTGCCATAGTAGTATTTCCTGTTTATACTACTATTTATATGAATTCTAATCTTGGAAAAAAGTTTTTGTTTGTAGTCTATCTATCTTCTCATCTATACGCTCTATAGAGTCGATAATTCTCTGAAAAGACTTCTCCATCTGTTCTCTAGTGACATAATCCTTGGCGATTTCTTCTCTTGTTTTATTGATAAGAATATCCATTCTCTTTTGTTCAGCAAAGATTCCTCGAATCATCCATCCGACAGGAACTACTACAACAGTAAGAACAATATTCCAAAGTAAGTGTGGGTCTATGACTATATCCATAGTGTTATTTATGAAACTAACTACTGTATCAACTTACCAAATCTATCTGTTCTGAATACTAAACCCATGTTTTCTTTATGCCATTCTTCGCCATTCTCTTCAATAAGAATTTCTCCATTGGGTTGAGAAATCTCTATATTAAACGATATACTATATCTATCTTTATCTGTCGTGTTTGGTTCAACCAGATGCATGGTGCCACTAGGAAATAAAAGTATGTCTCCAGTTTTTGGTTGCCAACCCCAAGATTCTTCCATTCTAGGTGAAGATAGAGCCATTCCAACATAGTGTTTAGTTGTTTCTATAAACTTAATATCTCCCTCGTCTCCGTCTGCCCTAATATAACATGCACCAGAATAAGTACAACCATTATGTAAATGTGGTGCATTATATCCACCTGGATAGTTTATGTTTCCCCATGAGTTATGCATAACACATTGAGCAGTTCCTTTTTCGAATCCACAATAACCCATAATCTCTTCCGACACTGTTCTTTTAATTTGTCTCATCAACTTATTGAATATGGGATTGTTATCGATACCATCGTTTGATTGCCAACCAAGACCTTTATTAGACCTGCTTCTACCTTCACGGTCTCTAGTTCTCATAGCATCCATTTCATCCTTCAACATTTGAAAATACTCTGGCGTCAATCCTTCTACTTTGTCTTCTGGATTATATAACCATTCTCTAATACAAATTACTGCTGGACTAAATAATTTAATCGCCATCTATTTCTCCTTTATGAAATGGACACTCTGGTGGAGGTTCCATTTCTTTGAAATTCTTACCTTTTTGTTTCCAATGTCCTTCACTTCTATATGCACCCATATTGTTGGGTTTCTCTTTTAATAGTTTATCGTACTTCTCTCTGTTTACTTGGTCCATGCTAGGAAGTTCTTGTACTCTATCTTCGGTTCTATCTTTGTGCCATCCAGCAGTGTCTTTTAACTGATAAGTCGATACCCATTCTTCTCTTTTAAAAGGTATAACTTGAACTAGGGGAGTTCCTTTTGGTATAACAAACGAATGACTAACTTTAGGATAGAAAATAATTTGTGAATTGTCTTGATTGATATTAAAGTCATCTGTATCTATAACACCTTGCCATGTTGCAAAATGATTGTTTTGAAATAAAAAGGGGTCTAAATAGAAACAAGAATAACCCTTTGGCGTTATTATATTCCAAGCATTTCTCATTTTAAATGCATCTTTAATTGGACCTTCTTCTCCTAAATAACTGAATGAGTGTGCAAACTGAGCTGCAGGATGAGAAGGAGATGCTTGAGATTGTGCCACCTTTTTACCAAATTCTTGAGTATATGTTTTGCCGTTATCAAAAACAACTTCCATATCTCTATTTGCAAGAATGTACCAACCAGATTTTAACCAATCGTCCATTGCCGGACAAGCACGAATAGTCTGTATTCTTTGTCCTCTATCGTGTTGAAAGACTTTCATTTTTTTCCACCAATCAGGACTTAACGATTTAGCAAGAACTGGTTTCCAGTCTCTAAGACTCTCTTCGTTAAATGTAGTGAAATCTATCGTTGGCATTATATAATTCTTCCTTATCTACTAGTTCTATCTCGTCACCCCTAAGTACGATAGAACATCTATCTGCATATCGAGCTCGTTCTGTTGGTGCATCTGCACCATGTGGTATTCTTCCATCAAACATTAACAATCTGTTTGGTTTAAACTCTATACTTCCTATAGAATGTTTTTCTATGTGTTCTTCTCTTCCATCTAAACCGGCTTGATAAACACCTTTATCATAAAATCTTAAATCTCCACCCCATGCAGGATTCCAGAATTTATTATAGTAATATAGAAATGATAGGTTCCATTCATCTTGTTCATCACAATCACAATGAGTTGTACCATGTTGACCATGAGTTTGAGAATTGGTTCCCATATACTGAAATCTTTTCCATTTAAAACCAAAGTCTGTACATATTCTTCTGTTCAACCATTTAGCATGTTCTACAGTGTCGCTTGTTTCCCCATATTCCATTTTTGGATTACCATAATCATCTGTTTTAAAGAATGATGCACCCCAAAGTTGATGATGAGGTAAACCTGTGGGATGTTGTGCGTTTACTTGATTTTGTTTAGACCACCTAGGACCCTCAGAAGTTTTACGATGAATCCATCGATGTATAGAAGTTTCTAAGTAATTGTCTATTACATAGACTTTATTTCCTAAAGGAAAGTCTTTAATAGTAAAAGGTTTATCTACCTTGACTATTTCTAGGGACATAAACTACTCTATTAATGCTTTTTGTGGCGGTGGGAATCTATTAATATATTCTTCTACATCTGGAAGTAAATCTTCTCTAGTTGATTTTACATCATTCATAATATTTACATAGATGTTCCACATCACATCATAGTATTCTAATACTCTTCTTGCATCTGACCTTAAAGGATGATTTGAACCATCTCTACCTGCAGCCATAACATCTACCAGACTTTCAAATCCATAAGTTTGAATTTGTTGGTCTAAGTAATCTTTACCAACATCATTAATTTGTTGACTGTATTGATTGGATAATGTCACATCGGAAGGTGGAACAGAATTTTGAATGTAGTTTTCGATTGCATCTAACTCAACATCTGTTAATGAAATTTTTTCTTGTTCATCAAACTGAACATTTTCTTTCCATTCCATAATCTTGACTTCGATGTCATCATAGATAAGAACATCATACTCAAACCCTAAATTAGGTTTATCGACATTATCATGTCTCCATTCTAGGCCATTTGGTTTTCTAATAGTAAGATGACCATTCTCACAATAAATTAACATATTCATAATAACTCCATAATCTAGTTTTGATGTTTATTTTTAAATCTTTCATACATATTTAGGTGTTCTATTTCAGAAGTATCCATGCCTTCAATCCAAGGACCACCTCTAGTATAATGTATAGCACAAGCACGCCACTTTTCTTCTTGCGTATCATGCCCCTCAGTTATAACATACCATTCTGGTATTTCTGATATCTTATCTGTCCATTCAAATTGATGTAGATATTTACCACTTTCAGTATTGATAACTTCTGGCGTAAGTTTCTTACAGTCTTCGTGACCATTATTAAATATCATTAATGATGACCAAAGTTTTTTAGGATAAGATACATTCTTTTCACCGTTAAATTTTGTTTCAGCATAAGTATCAAAATCATACTGAACACATGCAACTGCATCATCTAAATCTAAATAGTAGAACATTGGTAAGATACTTTCATTGAATAGTATATCATCATCAATAAAAATACTAAATCCTTCATAGTTTTCTAAGTAAGGAATTAAGAATCTACTATATGTGAACTCTGTTGATTGAGCTGCATACTCTCTATTATACTCTGGAATCTTTGATATGTCAAGAAACTTTATCTCAGGAGTCCAATCTCCTAATATATCATGTACATCACCATGACCTGCTCCAAATAATATACTACTCTTAAGACATTTAGCACTTAGTTCTGCAATGTCTTTGTGTCTACTATCATATCCGACATAGATTGTCAAGGGTTTGCCAGCAGAAAGTTTATTTACTTTTTTATTGAAGTCTGTCACATCTCCTCTGAAGTTCATCTTCAATAAGTCACTATGTATTTCTAAATATCCACGAGTGAATGAAAACGACATTGAGTAGTGGTCTGCATTTCTTTCTACAAGTTGCGACTTCATTTCGTCAATCATTTCATCTATAGGTGTTTCTGGAAGAGGTATAGCATCGTGGTTATCCCATATCCATAAATCTAAGTCTGGGTCATTCATAGTTTCGAAAACACCTGAACGAACAGAACCTGGATGTATAGATAACTGATACATTCGTTCATCTCTGGAGTTCATACCTGCTGTAGATACAGTGCCTTGAATTGCATTCCATAGACCTTCTTTTCTGATACTATCGACTAACCAATGTGCCTTTGCACCATGATAATATACAGCATTAAGACTAGAATCTTGTTGTTCGCTTAACTTAGTATCTGTGAATTCTTCTATCTTTTGATATTCATCATTTGAATTTTTAAAATCCATACCTGCAATTCCTGGTTTTGGATTTTCGGGTGGTGCAGTGTATCCTTTAGAAAGAAAGTAATGATATGCCCATGAATGAGATTGTAGTTTGTTCCAACCAAGAAACTTTTGTTCCTTGATTAACTTAGTCATATCACCCCATTTGACCTGTTTTAATTTTCCTGTTTTGTTCGCTGTCACCCATTTTAAAGATTTATATGCTTCTGTTTCTTTATAATCTTTTGATACATCAAAAGAACCCAACTGAACATGTGTGTTCTTATCTGTTGGATCCCAATCTTTGAGAAGTTCCTTTGTGTGCTCGAGTGAGTCTGATTTTACGCTCATAATATAGTTCCTTAATTTCTACACTAATATTTAGTGATTAAGAATTAACAGGTGTTCCTGGCCATGTTTGTGACAATGAACCATCCCAACGGATAACAGGTGTTTGACCTTGTCTAGCATATGTACTAGGTGACCTATGTTGATAAGTCGTTGGTGTCTGACCTTGTCTAGCATATGTAGAAGGACTTCTATGTTGATAAGTCGTTGGTGTTTGACCTTGTCTAGCATATGTAGAAGGACTCTGATGTTGATATGTAAGAGGTGTCTGACTATTTGCAGGATTTCTGTAAGTAAACGGACTTCTATGGTCATATGTTAAAGGAGACCTGTGGTCATATGTCAACGGACTTCTATGGTCATATGTAAATGGAGTCTGATTATTTCTTATAAACGGATTCTGAGCATTTACAGGATTCTGATAGCTCGCTGTTGTTTGTCTGTTTCTAATATTAGGTTCTTGTTGAGCTCTAATATTAGGTTCTTGTTGTGACCTTATGTTTGGTTCTTGAGCATTTCTAATAAACGGATTTTGTGCATTAGCAATATAAGGTGTTTGTCTGTCTCTAATATTAGGTTCTTGCGTTACCGTTTGACCTGAACGAATATTAGGTTCTTGTTGACTTCTAATATTAGGTTGCTGAGCATTACTAGGTGACTGAGCATCTCTAATATTAGGTTCCTGTTGGTTCTTAATAGTAGGTTGTTGAGCACTCTGCTGTTTGTTTCTAATATTAGGTTCTTGTTGTGACCTTATGTTTGGTTCTTGTGCTGACGCTTGCGCTGAACGAATATTAGGTTCTTGTTGTGACCTTATGTTTGGTTCTTGTGCATTTGAAGTGGTTTGTCTGTTTGCAATATAAGGTGTTTGTCTGTTTCTAATATTAGGTTCTTGTGCATTTGCAGTGTTTTGTCTGTTTGCAATATAAGGTGTTTGTGCATTTCTGATATTAGGTTCTTGAGCTGCACTAGCCCCTTGTGCATTAGCAATGTAAGGAGTCTGAAAGTTTCTGATATTTGGTTCTTGTGCTGACTGTTGCGCTGAACGAATATTAGGTTCTTGTTTGTTCTTAATTGTAGGTTGCTGAGCATTACTAGGTGACTGAGCATCTCTAATATTAGGTTCTTGTTGGTTTCTAATATTAGGTTCTTGTATGCTTCTAATATTGGGTTCCTGATTGTTCCTTATATTAGGTTCTTGATTATTCGCAATGTATGGACTCTGGAAAGTATAAGGTTGTTGACCAGTATAAGGAGTCTGACCATTCGCAATATACGGACTTTGATAACTTCTAATATTGGGTTGTTGATTATTCGCAATATAAGGACTCTGGTAAGTATAAGGAGTCTGACCAGTATAAGGAGTCTGACCAGATGCAATATATGGCGACTGATATGTATATGGTTGTTGACCAGTATAAGGTTGCTGGCCATTAGCAATATACGGAGTTTGCACATTAGAAGTACTTGGCGATTGAGCAAGTCCAATTAGAGGTTGCTGTGGCATTAGATTTTACTCCCTACTCTTAATTTAATTATCATCTTCATTATTTTTGTCCTACAGGAATAGGTAGATTGTTAAAGTTATGTGCTAACATGCCATTAACAAAGAAGTTCGAGTTATCTTCAATACCAGTTAAGTTATAAACTTCCATTTCTGAGTGTTCTTCTATTGATACTATCTCTAGTCCCATTTCATCTTGTCTATCAAACATTATGCCATCTAACATACTGAATATACTATCTCCAACTTTAAGTTCATGTGTTTCTATATCTTCCATCCACCAATGTTCTTTTACTGATTTCTCAATATCAAATGCACCCCATTCACCATTTGGTAACATCAATGGGTGAGTATCAGTCATCTGTAGAATTCTACCATCTGAGAATGTTATATCCCATATAGAACTGATTGGCTGAGGATTAATTTGTTGTATTCTCTTAGGTTCAAGTAATTTAGTACTTTCGTTCCAAGACATGACCCATTGACCAACAACACATGACTCGATAGGTGCATGTGAACCATCGCCTAACCATATCATTGAACCTGGAGCGAAGCAACCTCCGCCTCCTCCTCCACCACCAAAGGTAAACGGCATTCTGAATGAATAAGTTGCAGGAGACCTATTGTTTGCAATCGAAGGCGACCTTGCCTGATAAGTGAAAGGATTTCTTCCACTAAATGGGTTTCTAGCAGAGTTTGGTTGTCTTGCCTGATAAGTGAACGGTTGTCTCGCACTAAATGGTTGTCTAGCACTATTCGGTTGTCTTGCTTGGTATGTACTAGGCGACCTATGATTATATGTATTAGGTTCTCTTGCCTGATAAGTGAACGGTTGTCTTGCACTAAATGGGTTTCTAGCAGCGTTAGGTTGTCTTGCCTGATATGTACTAGGTGACCTGTGATTGTATGTACTAGGCGACCTATGGTCATATGTATATGGTGACCTGTGATTATATGTAGTAGGCGACCTATGGTTATAAGTAAACGGATTACGATATGTAAACGGCGACCTATGGTCATATGTAAATGGTGACCTATGTTGATAAGTGAACGGACTTCTATAAGGTGACCTATGGTCATATGTACCAGGTTGTCTATTGTTGTAAGTACTCGGATTCTGGTAAATACTTGGCGACTGATGCTGATAACTACTAGGTTGTCTATTGTCGTAAGTACTAGGATTCTGGTAAATACTTGGCGACTGATGCTGATAAGTACTAGGTTGTCTGTTCTGATAGGTACTTGGATTCTGGTAAATACTCGGTGACTGATGTTGATAAGTCAACGGACTTCTATGTTGATAAGTGAACGGACTTCTATAAGGTGACCTATGTTGATATGTCAACGGACTTCTATGGTCGTAAGTAAATGGACTTTGATAAGGTGACCTATGGTCATATGTTAAAGGAGACCTGTGATTATAAGTAAACGGATTACGATATATTAAAGGAGACCTGTGGTCATATGTCAACGGACTTCTATGTTGATAGATAAACGGACTTCTATAAGGCGACCTATGTTGATATGTACTAGGTTGTCTATTACTATATGTAGAAGGTGACCTATGTTGATATATAAATGGTGACCTATGTTGATATGTCAACGGACTTCTATGTTGATATGTCAACGGACTTCTATGATTATATGTAGAAGGATTCTGATATGAACGAGGGTCTCTATATGTACTAGGTGACCTATGTTGATATGTACCAGGTTGTCTAGCATCTCTAATATTAGGTTCTTGTTGTGACCTAATATTAGGTTCTTGTTGATTTCTAATATTAGGTTCTTGTGCATTTACTGGATTTTGATAAATCGCAGGTTGTCTTCTATCTCTAATATTAGGTTCTTGTGCATTAGCAATATAAGGATAAGGATTCTGTTTGTTTCTTATATTAGGTTCTTGTGCGTTTGCAATATAAGGATAAGGATTCTGTTTGTTTCTTATATTGGGTTCTTGTGCGTTTGCGATATAAGGGTAAGGTTGTTGAACACTCTGTTGTCCAGAAGCATTGTTCCAACCTGTAGGTGTTTTTACATAAATCTGGTCAGCAGCTTTCCATGTGCCTGAGTCTGTTTTTACCCATGCACCTCGGGTACTATTCCAACCTGTTGGTGTTTTTACCTTTTGTGAGCCTGTCGCCATATTATATAGTCCTTAAAATACTATTCTATTTATTAAGAGTAAAGAACCCATAAATCGCCAACTGCGCCATCACTTCCGCCTGGAGCTGATGTTGACTGATGTATGTTTCTCGCTGTGCCACCACTGTTTGTTGCATTTGTAATTGTCAATGCGCCAGTGTTTACTGCACTTGGTGTAATCGTTAAATCACCTGTTGATGCACCTGTAAATGTTCCTGTTCCGAATGTGACTGCATCAGCACTTTCATCCCAACCAATAAATACATTGGCATCACTTCCTCTTTCGATAACAAAACCTGCATCGCCTGAAGCAGAACCACTATTACCTGTCCCTAACTCTATAAGTTGGTCTTCGATAGTTGTATTTGTTGAAGAGTTGGTTACTGTTGAACCATTAACTGTTAAGTCGCCTGTGAGAACTAAGTTTCCAAATTGAACATTACTTGATGTTCCAACTGCCTGTCCAATAGATACTGTTGATGTTGCACCTTCTCCAGAACCACTTACTGAGACACCAGTTCCTGCACTTACACCTGCGACATAGTTACCTGTTGTATCTGTTCCAAGTGCGACTGAGTTAGCAGCGACTGTAGTAGAGATACTAACATTACCTAAATTGGTCATTGTAGCAGAACCTGTCACATCGCCTGTCAAGGATATTGTTGGGTCATTAACATTCAAATCGATTGTACCATCTGCATCTTGATATGTTGCAGTAATACCACTTTCAGTATTACTTGAGAACATCGCCCCAGCGATATCTTGTACATTCTCTGTTGATAATTGAGTGTTAGTTGTTGTGACTGAACCACCCAATGCAACTGATTGTCCATCAATTGTTATCGTACTATTAGCAAGTTTTGCGTTTGCAATTGAACCTGCAAGTTTGGATTGATTAATTGACCCTGCCAACATATCGTTAGTAATGTCGTCAGCGCCAATAACAAAGTCAAGATTACCATTTGTATCATCGTATGATACAGAGATACCTGTTTCGGTACCATCTAACATACCACCAACAAAGTCTTCGACTTGTTCTTGTGTAAGTTGTGTATTTGTAGTAGTTATTGAACCACCCAATGAAACAGCACTTCCGTCTATTGTTATGGATGAGTTAGCAAGTTTTGCGTTTGAAATACCACCTGCAAGTTTGCCTTCAGCAATTGAACCTGCCAACATGGCATTTGTGACACCAAGTGCTTTCACTTGTAATGTATCTGAACTTGTTTCTATAGAACTATCGTCAACCCCTACTGCAAGAACACCACTTGAGAATGAAAGACCATCACCAGCGACTGAAGAAGACAATGCGATATCATTTGCGTTTGCAGTAATACCGTCTCCCCCAATAACATTGACTGTCACATCACCAGAAGTTCCCCCACCAGTCATACCAGTTCCAGCAACTACTGAAGAGATATCACCAGCATCGTTTGTGAAACTAATTACACCTGTTGAACTGTTGTATGATAAGTCACCACCAGCAGATATTAAACCCCTAACATGTGATGTTGATACTGCAAGGTCTACAGCGCCGTCACCTGCATCATCATATGTTGCAGTAAGACCTGTATGTGAACCATTGGTTGCAATCTGAGCGCCAACTGTATCTTGTATATTCTCATAAGGTACTCTAATCTCTAAACTTCCATTTGCATCGTCATATGTCATAGCGACATTGACACCAGAAGTTAGTAGAGCATCTACTCTATCGTCTACTCTTTCATTTGTGAAGTATAGGTTACTTGAACCTTCTGTAATCTCGTCTGTATTATCTTTACCTGCAACTGAAGAGTCTACATATGCCTTGATTGATTGTTGTGTTGCAAGATGAGTATTACTATTAGAAGACATGTTGTCTTGGTCTAAGACAGCAGTACCCGAAATTGTTCCATTTAGAATTGGAGTCGTTAATGTTTTGTTAGTTAAAGTTTGTGCAGTAGTTAAATCTGCTGTTATCGAAGTATCGATTGTCACATCGTCTGCGTTTGCGATAAGACCATTACCTGCAACAACATTTACAGTGACATCGCCACTTGTTCCGCCACCTGTTAGACCAGTTCCTGAGACTACACTTGTTATGTCTCCAGTCGGAACTGTTGCAACTTGAGCGTCAACATATGCTTTAATTGATTGTTGAGTAGCGGCATGAGTTGCTGAGTTTGAAGACATGTCATCTTCATCTTTGAAGTTGACTGCAATATCGTCTGCATTTACAGTAATACCTGTACCAGCACCAATGTTTAGTGTTGCATCACCTGAACTTGCAGTACCAGTTAAACCAGCACCAGCGTTCACACCTGTGATGTCACCTTGTTGTCCGTTAATTGTTAGTGTGCCAGCAGTGTCATCATATGTTAATGAGATACCTGTTCCAGCAGTTAATAGAGAATCAACTCTATCGTCAACTGCCTCGTTGACAGCTGCGCCAGTAATTAAACCAGCAGATGTTATGACCTCAGTAGTTCCTACTGTTAGACCATTTTTGATTATGAAATTTTTACTTGTCATTAGATAGTGCCTCCATCAATAGTGGCGTTAGATAGTCTCGTATCAAATGCAGAGTTGAATCTTGAAGTAGTCATATACAGATTAGTTGAGCCTTCTGTTATGTCGTCTGAATCCACATTGGATAACGCACCTGGTACGATTTTTCCACTTGAATTTATGACTTCAGATGACCCTACTGATAACCCATACTCGATTACAAATGTTTGTGTTGTTGCCATTTCTTATGTCCTTTTGTAAAAGTATTAGTAATTAATACTATTATTTATAGATTGGTGTCGTTCTAAAGACCTCATTTTCCCTAATAAAATTCAATTAGTTATAACTATTTTATACAGCGTGGTCTATTCGCTTAAAATTATAAACTGTGGAGTTTGTACTGGCAGAAGTGACTCTCAATCTGAGATTGCCTGAGTTGATATCTACTGAGAAACTTCCTAACTCACTAGATGTACCTTGTAGGACTGTACCAAACTGCGTTATACTTGCGTTAGTACCATCGTGTATTACATGAACCTCTGTTATCTCATAATCACCACCAGTAGCGTCTGAGACTGTTATAGTATACTTTGCACCTCTATAACTTGCAATCGCCATTGTATCTAAATTTGTGATAGTAGTCGATGTTGTAGTCACTGTACCAGAAGTAAGTCCTGAACCAGCATCTTGGAAAGATAAAGTACCAGAACCATTAGTCATTAAGACTTGGTTGTTAGAACCATCTGAAGTTGGATATAATAATCCACCTGCTGTTAGTGTTGAAGAAGTTAAATCTCCAAGTTTTAAATCAGCAAGTGCGTAACCCGAACCACCAGTATTAACTGTAGTTCCTGGTTCTACCTCTAAACCATCAAATAATGTCCATGTAGAATCCGATGCATCTCTGAATAGACCTGTGTACTCAGATGCACCACCATCTGATAAACCATCGTTGTAGTTTCCGTAGAAACCAATATCGATTAGGTCTGAACTAGTATTTTGATTTGCGAACTCAAACATTGAGTCGCCAACAGATGTCGTTGTAGAATTGACTGTTAAAGTTGTCCCTGTAACCGTTAAGTCACCTGCAACTGTTAAATCGCCATCTACTTGAGTGTTTAGTTTTGACTGTACACCTAAATCTGCGAAAAATTTTACTTTCGATGCCATGGTGTTATTTATGTAATTTATCTACCGACAAAAAAAAGGGGACTCTAAAGTCCCCCTTTTCATAATATATTACTGAATTTAAGCTTCGACTGTAGTTCTGTTAAACTTAATAACCGTTGAGTTTGTACCCGCCGGTGTACATAGTAGTCTAACATTGTCTCCATTAATGTCTGCATCAAATGTCGCTAAGTTAGTATCTTTAAGCGTTCCGTATTGTGTTAATGTCACGGTAGAACCGTCATGTACTAACATTATCTCTGTTGAGTGGAAATTACTTCCCTCTGACATCGCCACGATATATCTCGCAGCTCTATAGGTAGCATGAGCAAAGGTATCAAGTGAGAATTCAGTAGTAGCAGTTTTAGTGATACCACCTGTTGTTGTATTCTCGTCTTGAATCTCTTTACCTGTTTCTATTCTATCTGTACTAGAGTTATAAGACATGTGACGGATGAATTCAGCGAGTTTAAAACTTCTTGTTATAGCCATTTTCTATCCCCCTATGATTGTCTTATTTGGAAAGTATTAACCGTTGTGTTGGTGTTAGCAGGTGTACATAAGAGTCTCATGTTTCCTGAATTAACATCAGCTGTCAACGAAAATAATGAAGCAGTACTGAATATATCGCCATATTGAACGAAATATGCATTGGATCCATCATTGATTAATAATACTTCGGCTGAATGTGTTCCTGCACTCGCATGAGTGGCAGTAATAACATATTTAATACCTTTATTAGATACTGCATTGCTTGATAATACTTGATTAGCAGTAGTTGCACTAAAGACACTATTTGTATAGTATCCTTGTACTAAATTAGCAGCGGTAACTGCTACTACTTCTACTGTATCACCTGCAATTGCATTTTCTTCCAGTGTGATTGTCGTGGTGTTGGTTGCAGTATAATCTGCACCAGCATCAACTAACTTAACACCATTAAGGAATACTTGTTCTGAACCTACAGTGTAAGACAATGCATTACTGTCATCATCATTACCTGTAAATACAGTTTGGTTACCCGAAACGGTGTATTTGTAAATTGAAACACCTGAACCACCTAAAGTTGCAAATGAAACTATTCCTGAACCATTGGTCTGAAGAACTTGTCCATTTGAACCATCACTGGTTGGAAATGTTATAGCGTCATTAATTTGTAGAGTTTTTGGGTTAGACCCAATCTCTACAACAGCAGCGGAACCATCATTTTTCTCGGTATAAAATCTACCGTGATAAGTATTGACAGCCAGTTCCCCTAGTGATAAATCACCAGTACTAGGAACTGCGTTCTGAGTCGAACTTCTTTTAAACTGTATAACTGTTGCCATTTCTATCTCCTATTGAAAGTGTGTTAAAGAATATTAATTAAAATGTTCCACCGTCAATAGCAGTAATGGTAACTGCACCACTTGATACTGTAAAGTTAGCACTAGCAAAACTAGCGATACCTTTATTAGATGTCGTTGCATCTTCTCCAGTAATGGTTGCTGTACCACCTGAGTACGCTACATCCATACCTTCGCCAGCAGCGACAATTACAGAACCTAAGTTAGAAGCAGTTGATACTTCAGCAGCAATCGTAATTGCACCTGCACCATTAGTGATATCAATACCATCACCAGCAGTAAGAGTAGCAGCGTCCATTAAACCTGAAGATGTGTCACCAATTAAGACTTGACCATCTGTAGGAGCTGAACCTGCATAAGAAGAAATACTTCCACTCATTGCTAAACCAGCAGCTGTTAAGTCACCGAATTTACCTGCCATTGCAGTACCAGAGAATACTGAAGAACTATCTGTTGCACTTGTTAGAGCGACAAAAGAACCATCTGTATCATCCATACCAAAGAAACCAATTTTAGCACCACCGGAGTTGTACTTAAATTTAATACCTCTGTCTAGGTTATCGTCTGAACTATCTGAACCAATTTCGAATACAGGGTCAGCGATATTTACTGTTGTTGAGTTTACTGTTGTTGTAGTACCATTAACTGCCAAGTTTCCTGTGACTGTTAAGTTACCAGATGTTGTTAAAGTTGCAGTTGTAATATCGTCTGATATTAAGTTTCCTGAAACTGTTAAGTTATTTGCGACTGTCACATTGTTTGGAAGACCAACTGTTAAAGTTTGTCCTGACATTGATGTTTCAATCTCGTTTGCTGTACCAGCGATTGTTAGTGACTGAGAGTCTAAGTCTACTGCACCTGTTCCACTGTCACCAGCCATATCTAAGTCTGAAGCGGTTACACTACTGTCTACATATGCTTTTACTGATTGTTGAGAAGGAACTTTAACTGCTGAGTTAGAAGCCATGTTGTCTTCGTCTACAAAGAAGTTAATCTTATCTAATGTCACATTACTATCTAAGATAGCTGCAGTATCTACTGCATCATCTGCTAATTTAGCAGCGTTGATAGCGTTGTTTGCGATTGTCATAACACCTGTGTCGGCCATAGTGGCGTCACCAGACATTACATTGTCAATCCATTTTGATGTTCCTGTATCATATAATAACATCGCACCATCAGCAGCAGATGTGATGTTTACATCACTACCACCAGCAAGGGTTGAAGTTGTTGAAGCGAAAGAAAGATTTCCTGAACCATCTGTTGCTATAACTTGGTTAGCAGAACCGTCTGCGGTAGGCAGCGTGAAGGTTACTGAAGAACCAAGAGTATCTGCAGCTTTAAGACCAACGAAGTTTGTTCCGTTATCGGAATCTTCCATGATTTGTAAAGTTGCACCAGCAGTAGAACCATTACCAACTTTAAAGTTAGCAGGTGTTGCTGAAGAACCAGAAAGCATATCAGTATAATACTTACCACCAATCGCATGGATTAGGGCTGTAGAATTATCTGAATCTACTGATTCGATGAATAGTTTAGCAGATGCACCAGAATTACTTCTATCTTGTACATACGCCAATTCACCTTCCGATAAATCTGATATCGCCGGAGCAGATGCGCCTGTACTTCTTTTGATTTGAATTACTGTTGCCATTTTTATTTTCCTATAAAAATTAAATTAATTGTTGTGACTCAGCACTCCTGAGTCGTGAATACATAATATAAAACTGTCCTCTCACAATGAGGGTCGTTGTCTCACTGGTCGACAACCTTGATTTGTACTATTATTTAGTGTTTTAGAATGTTCCGCCGTCTATCGTAGTGGTGGTTGTCCACTTATCAGTTGACTGGTCATATGAGAGAAGACCATCATCTGTTTCCGATGCATTTACATCTGAAAGTTCGTTGATAGATTTTGCACTGATATCAGTACCGGATTGAGAACCAACAGTCACTTGTTTTGCTCTTAGATTTGTTGTGTTGGATAATACGCCACCTATAGTAGCGACTCTTGATACTACGCCTTTTATTGCCATTATCTGGTTACTCCTGGTGTGACTATTGCTTGACCTTCTACAACTCTTGTTGTTATACCACCAGCACTTGTTATGTTCATATCATACACATATCTTCCAGGTTCTAATGCTGATGTTTGAGTATCAGTCAAAGATAATGTCACTTTACCTGTAGCGTTCTCATTACTGGTAGCAAATGTGGCAGATATGGTTGAAGAACCGTATGTCTTTCTTATTTGTCCTGCTGATGAATAACCAGAGAGATTTAAAACGCTTCCTGTTGCATCGGAAACATCTACAGCAACTGTAAAGTCTGTTCCCTGGTCGATAAATAAATTTGCGATTATAGCCATATTACTATTTAGTCATCCTATTCGTCAAACGGCAAAGCAGGTACCTGATGAATTTTCTCAACTGTTGAACTATCTTTCTTAACAAAGACTTTAGTTGAAGCTTTTACAACACCATCACTATCTTTTATAAAGACTCCTTTCACTTTTGCAACTGGCGTTATTGGTCGATTAGAGTTCTCTGTTGCTTGAAATATAAACGGAGACCTGAATCCATATGGTTGTTGTCTGTTTTGTTGAAAACTATAAGAAGCCTGACCTTGTGCAATATATGGTTGTTGACCAATAGTAGGATGTCTGTAAGTAGAAGGACTTCTATATGAGAAAGGATATGTAAATGGTTGTCTTCTAATAACAGGGTCTTGTCTATTGTGAGTATTAAGATATTGTGCGTTATGTGCTGAAGGTGTTCTCTTATTTCTAATATTAGGTTCTTGTTGACTTCTAATATTAGGTTGTTGTTTATTTTTAAGCGCTTGTCTAATAGAAGGTGTTTGTGCGCTTCTAATATTAGGTTCTTGTTGACTCGCTGGTGTTCTTGTTATAGAAGGAGTTTGTTTACTCGCTTGATAAGCAGACTGTTTGTTTCTTATAACAGATTCCTGTTTGCTTCTAATATTAGGTTCTTGTTGATTTCTAATAAAAGGATTCTGCGTATTCGCTTGTGCATCTGCGATGTAAGGACTTTGAGCGCTTCTAATATTAGGTTCTTGAGCATTCTGTTGGGCGTTTCTTATACTAGGCACCTGTTGGTCTCTAATAACAGGATTTTGTTTATTTGCAGTATAAGGAGTTTGATGAGCTCTTTCAACCGGATTTTGTCTGTCTCTAATAAACGGATGTTGTTTGTTTCTAATAACAGGATTTTGATTACTTTCCTGTTTGCTTCTAATATTAGGTTCTTGTTTGTTTCTAATAACAGGATTTTGATTACTTTCCTGTTTGTTTCTAATAACAGGGTGTTGTTTGTTTCTAATATTAGGTTCTTGATTACTTTCCTGTTTGTTTCTAATAACAGGGTGTTGTTTGTTTCTAATATTAGGTTGTTGCGCTGGTTGTTGCGCCTGTGTAGCAATAGGATGTTGGTATATGGATGGTTGTTGTCCTACTGGCATATCACATTACTCCTGGTCATTTTCTTCTTCATCTTCTTCTGGTTGTTCGTTTTCGTAATACAGATTCACTTTTAGCGTTATTGTATGAGTTCCCATATTAGCATCTGGACTTGTAAATGTAAATGTATTAGTTGTCTCGTACTCCTTAACATCTCCAGAGTTAGCATTATCACATTTCCACTTGGTAAAAGTACCATTAGTTGTACCATAAGTCCAAGAAGTGCTAGTTATTGCAGTGCCTCCAGAAATGTTTCCGCTCAGAGTACCCTCATTGAAGGTACCATGAGTAGAGGTACTTCTAGCAACAGAATAATTAGTTCCAGCATCGTCTATTTTGTATAGAAGAACATCACTATTTTCTTCAATGTTTTGATCCTGACCATTTTGAGTACCGCCGGTATTTGTTTCTTTCAGATATGCATCAGGAAGTCCAAATGCATCAGCTGAAGCATAAACATATACATTAACATCATTACTTGATTCAACACAATATAATACAATCCAAGGTTCTCGACCGCTAGAATCTATAAGTGACATCTCACAATGAACTTCAGCATATGGAGCAGTCGTAGTACCAATGTTTTGCTGTTGTAATTCACTAAAGATAAACGGTGTTCGTGCATTTCTTGAGCTTTGTGTATTAACAATTACTGGAGTTGTAAATGGTGACCTATGGTCATATGTAAATGGTGACCTATGGTCGTATGTAAACGGACTTTGATAAGGCGACCTATGGTCATATGTAAATGGTGACCTATGGTCGTATGTAAACGGACTCTGAGACGGTGACCTATGGTCATATGTAAATGGTGACCTATGGTCGTATGTAAACGGACTCTGAGACGGTGACCTATGCTGATAAGTACTCGGCGATTGATGCTGATAAGTGTCTGGACTTCTATGTTGATAGATACTAGGTTCTCTATTATCGTATGTAGAAGGCGACCTATGGTCATATATCAACGGACTTCTATGTTGATAAGTAAACGGACTTTGATAAGGCGACCTATGGTCATATATTAAAGGTTGTCTATTTTGATATGTAGAAGGTGTTCGAGAAGGACTTCTGTGGTCATATGTTAAAGGACTTCTGTGGTCATATGTAAAAGGACTTCTATGTTCATATGTTAAAGGTTGTCTATTTGTATAGATGCTAGGCGTTCTAGTCTGAGTCGGTGTACGATATATCAAAGGACTTCTATGTTGATATGTAGAAGGTTCTCTATGTTGATAATTTAACTGATAAGTAAACGGTGACCTATGTTGATATATCAAAGGACTTCTATGTTGATATGTAGAAGGTGTTTGAATATTGTATATTGAAGGCGCCCTACTTGTGTATATAGCAGGCGACCTATGTTGATAAGTTGTTTGTGCGATACCTTGAGCAATTATTGGATTTTGTGCATTACTAGGCGTCTGAACATTTGTAGGTGTTCTACTTTGATATGTAAATGGTTGTGTTCCTTGAGTAGTAACCTGATAAATTCTTTGTGCGATATTCGGTTGTTGACCGGTTGCAGGTACTCTGGCTAAAAAGGGTTGCTGAAAAGTTCCACCATTCTTATCATGTTTTATAAAAATATCGTCTGACATATTTTGTTCACTATATTAAAAAGAAAAGATGACCAATCTCTTTTCCACTACCACTCGGAAGACCACTAGATAAATCTGAGTCTGTTATCACACTATAATCTAACTCTATGTCGTTACCATCTAGAGCGATACCATTACTAACTGAAGCTTCGAATGTTATCTCACCATCTGTAGTTGTATTAGTACCACCTTCTGGATTATCATTGTAGGTGATTTTTATACCTTTATTTAGTTCAACATTATCACTCACCTTAAAGACATCTGCAACTCTGTTGTCTGTAAAGAATACAGCAGAAGCGTCTTCAGTTAAATTACTAGTACTACCAGCTTGGTCAGCAGGGTTCCAAGCACTACCACTCCAAACTAATACTTGACCAGTATTTGCACCACTATTGACATTTGCTAAATCTTCTAAGTCGATTGATGGTAAGTCTGATAATGCGAGATTGACTGAGGTGGAAATAGATACATTACCCTTTGCAGTCTGAGTCTGGGTACCAGTGACTTTGCCTGTTAATGTGAAAATTGAATTGTCTACTACAAGGTCAACAGTTCCATCTGAATCTTGATATGTTGCAGTAATACCTGTTTCAGTATTGCCTGTGAACATTCCACCAGAAATGTCTTGTACTTTCTCGGTGAGTGTGACATTCGACCATGTACCATTAGTGTCTTGTACTAAGATTTGGTCATCAGTATTGTTTCCATCTGAAACATCGTATAAATCATTTAGAGCAAGTTGAGTATCAGTAATATCTCCTTTTGTCAAATCTCTAAGAGTAGTTGCAATTGTCAAATTACCCTTTGCAGTCTGAGTAGCAGTACCTGTGACTCCACCTGTTAATGTGAAAGTTGAATTGTCTACTACTAGATTTGTTTTGCCTGTAGTATCGTTGTATGTGACTGATAGACCTGTTTCAGTATTACCAGCGAACATTGCACCAGCGATATCTTCAACTCTCTCTTGCATTGGCGTATTCACCCATGCACTACCATTATACAATAAAACATCATCATTTGCAAGCGCTGAATTGGTTACATTTGCAAGATAATCTATATTCTTTAATGCGATTCTAGCGTCTGCTCTTGCATCTGTATAATATAGATTAGAACTATGTTCTGTTAAGTTTTGTGTTGTGTGGTTTGCAATACTTGAAACTGTACCAGTCAAAGAACCTGCGTTTGCATTACTGTCGTGGTCAGATGTTGTATCTAGTATTGTGTGAGTACCAGCAAAGTTTTTAATGTTATTAACTACAGAACTACCTGATTTGAATACTGAGTTTGTGTCACCTGTTATATCATCGACACTTGTAATGTCGCCACCAGTGATACTCAATGTACCATCTGTTAGAGTTCCTACTGTTGCAGTTCCTGATACATTTGATAAGTTTGAATATACATTTGACCATCTCTTTGATGTTAAACCCAATGAATATGTATTAGTTGTTTCTGGTCTTAAATGAGAGTTTGCATAACCTGTAAATGTGATTGTATCAGAAGCGGCGTTACCTAATGTTGTGTTTCCGTCTACTGTAAGGTTTGCATTTAAGTCTGTATTGCCATCAACTGTTAGTGTTGATGCCATATTTACTGTACCATCAATGTCTACAACATCTAAATTAGATGTACCATTTACATCGATGTTACCTTCGATATCTAAGAATCCTGAGAATGTTCCGTTGACTGCGCCTGTTATAGAACCACTGTTGATACTCATTGTAGAATCAGTGATAGTAGGTGCAGTTAGTGTCTTGCCTGTTGTGAGTAAGATATCATCTTCTGCAAATGTCTTGCCTGCAAGTTGTATTGTATATCCAGATTCTAGTAGAGTTGTTGGTGATGAACTATCTCCATTTATAATAACACCGTTTGCATTGGTGTTATAGATTGTGTTCTCAACTGTTTTCTGGAAGAATGATGCAACTGAGTTTGCAATATTTGTTCCTACAAATGCACCAGTGTATGAGTATACATGAAGTCTATCGTTAGTAGACATTGCATTTGCTTGACCAGATGCATAAGTACCTGTTAGTGTGATACCCTCATGCGAACCTGTACCAGTAGGATTAGAAATAATGAAATCTACATCTTCTATCAAATGTCTTTCGTTTTTAAATACTTGAATCTTATCTTTTACAAAAATTAAGTTATTTACAAACTCATCGTTACCTGTAAATAGTGTTTGGTTTGTTGATGCAACGAATATGAACTCTTGGAAGAAAAACTGTTTGTCTTCTAAAACATTGACAGCATCAACTAGTGTTCCGTTGTTTCCAGATTTTAATCCTTCCCTTAGACCAGAAACTTCACCCACATCATATGCGAGTTCGTTATAGGTAGTTCTAAAGTCTTCAATTGTTGCGAAGTTGTCTACTGTTTTAGCCATGTAATTTCTCTACTATATCTTTTAATAAGTCTTTAATTTCTGTTACCTCTTTCTTAAGAGTATTTATTTCATTCTTTTGAGTTTTTAAAAAATCTCTTCTTTTCATTGTCAACCTATACTGTTCTTCGTTAGTATTGATAATGGCATGAGAGGATTCATCCCTAATTAGGTCTGAAAATCCTTCCACTTTATGTACTATCTTACGCAAGAGCAATACACCTCAATGCAGTCACTAGTGGTACAATCGAAGTATTACTTGATTGACCAACAATCTTAACTACAAAACCTGTGAACTCTGGTAAACCTTCAGCAGTATATTCGTACTCTTTAAAGTTTCTTGCATCTTTTTCGGTCACCACATCTGGATCCCCATTCGTATTGAAGTATTCAAACCCTAAGTCATCGATAGGTGTTGTCTCGTCATTCTTTAATATCTTAAACATGAATTTTAAATCAGATTCAGGTGGTCTATAGTTGTCTGCAATAACTTTCAATGTAGTTGCAGGATTCTTAAGATTCACTTTTCTAGTGATATAGACCATGGCGTTATTATCGCCATCTGGATCAGTTGAAGGCACATGAATCATAGAACCAGTTGAACCACCAGGTAGGTCATTAGCAGAATCAATATCATTGATTCTATTCATGATACCCAAACAACCAATCGTACCAATATCAATTACTGGAGATAAGTTCTGGTTAGCACTAGTAAACTGTAATCTACATTCAAATGATTTATTATTTGTGCCACCAGTCTGTTCTTCTGCTTCATTAATACTCGATGCGATAATACTAGGTCTTTCGAAATAGTTATTGTCATTTAATGTAATGAATTCATTCTTTGAGCGTAATGTAAATGTTGAATCTAAATTATTATCTTCAGGTGAATTAGTTCCTGTTCTTCTAACACTTGACAATAATGTTGTGTCTTTATATGTTAAAGAAGGTATCATTGTATGCAATACATCATAGTACATGTTAGTAGTTGCATATGCTTGGCCACCACCAGCAATAGTTGATTCAACTGCATTGGTATATGATAAGTGATACGATGTTAAGTCTGGTGTACATGCAAATGAGTCGATACCGTAATTATTGATACTACTGAATACTTTATTAATTGAATCTACAGGGAAACCACCCAATGTATCTCCAACACTTGATAATGTTATAGTTGCATTGTTTGAACCATCATAGTTATTAATAGTGATAGATTCGTTTGCAGTATAACCTACACCTGGGTCTTTGATTGTCACTGAACTAATTTGATTTCCACTATTAACTGTTATTGTATCAATCTTAAGTCCTGTACCAGTACCACTGTAGGTATATCCTGTGGAATCCCAATTGGCGCCACTATTGTTATATGTACCAGCAGTTGGAGTTCCTGTTGTTGAACCTGCTACAGTTAATACACCATTCTTCTTATCTCCTTCTACGCCATATATAACAACATTCGATTGATTGTCGTACATACCATGTGAGTAAGAGTATACTCTAAAGAATGATTGATTAGAAAAAGTTTCTATTGAATTATTCTGCAATTTCTTGGGTGGTAAATGTGCGTTGTTAAACACGATGTTTGCAGCTGTAGTTGTATTAAACTTAGCGACTCTCATATTAAACTTCAAGTCATCTGTTTGTTCTGCTGTCCATGTAGATGCGTTCTGAGACATGAACAACGAACCAGCGTATGGTTGTCCTGATATTGTCTGTCCAGTAATTAAATCTGTTTCGCCCATTCTGGAAATGAAACACTCGTAATCTGTTGAGTTAGTATACACAACAAAACAATATTCATGTTTGTCTTCTAGGTATACAGGTGACTCAAATGTAAATGTAGTTGCGGATGAACCATCATCTGAAGTATTGACTTCATCTGGATTCTTTGTCACAATTGAGAATGGTATAGTTGTCTGTCCTGGATATCCATTTATCATATTTCTGATTTCTACTGATACAGGTAAACTAGTTGCCTTACTCTTAAAGAATACATCTATAGATGTTAGGAACATACCGCCATCAGATTCTACCATGAATGATTCTGCTAATGGGTCTTGCCAACCTCTTGGTTCTGCTGGAATATCAAAGTCAAATATTCTTCTGCCTTCTTCTCTTGGAAGAACCATTAAATCAGCGGGTGGGAACCTTGGAGGTAATGGTACAGGAGGTGGTATAGGAACAGTAGTAGGCGGTGTAGGCACAGGCACAGGTACCGGAACTGGTACAGGGACTGGCACAGGTACCGGAACTGGTACAGGGACTGGCACATATACCGGAGTTGGTGGCATAGGTGGTGGTGTCGGTGGTACTGGAGGAGGCGGCACAATAGGTGGTGGTGGGGGTGGTAATGAACCATCTCCTGTCACATTTAATCTTTCACCTCTTCTTGTAATTGTTCTTTCGCCTGATAATCTTTCTGTCACCACTCTACCATTTCTAGTAGATACTATTTCTGTTTGTGAACTATTTAAGAGACCTTGTGCTTGATAAATCTCTGCGCCCATTGAATCTGGATTACTTTGATTCGATGACTGAGATGTTATCTTTAATTCTCTTTGTCCTGTTGGGAATCTTTGGAATTGGTCATTAGGTATTAAGAACTTACATTCTACTTTACCATTACCATTTGTTTTTATTCCAACACCCTTGTTTGTTGTTCCATCTTGTGAGAAGTCAGCACTACTAGGTGTGACATAACCATCTACTCTGATACCATCAAAGTATACAAAGTGTTTTGTGTTTGGTTTTAAGTTAGTTCCTACTGCGGTTATCTCTCTACTTCTAATGAAAGGTATAACACTGACACTAACAACTCTATCGTTTCTTGTTTCTACAAAGTCTTCAACTACTGAAGTATTAACACCTTGTCTTGATTGAATTTCTGGTGTTTCGGTAATCTCTGTTGTTATGATTGTACCTTGAACCCATTCACCACCTTGAGCAGGGTCACCAGACCAATTGCCAGGAACAGCTGCATCTACTGAAGAACTAACTACGGTTGGTTCACCAACCCATGTTGTCTGCCAGTTATTCCATATTGTTCCAAGTGAGTTTTGATTCTCTGCAAGAACAGCGTCAAAGTTTCCTTCTCTGTTGATTCTAACTTCTGGTAATTGTTCTGTATCATTCCATATATCAGAACCAGGAGTTAATTTGACATTACCTATAAATGCAAATACATGATATGGATTAACATTGACATGTCTAGATGCCTTATCTTGATTTACATATGATACTTGTGAGTAAGGTAATGTAATTAAATCACCAGTCTGCTGATAACCAGTTGAACCAGATGCATTTAATTCCATATCAAAGAAGTTTGATACTGATTCTGGTCTTAATTGTCCCAATTTAGTATCTATACCAACATGATAATCAGGATGAGATACATCACCAATTTTGTGACCTCTGAAGTTATCTACTAAGAAACCAGATTTGAATCTATCGAAACCTTGTGCATCTAATATCTGTTTTGTTTGTGTGTCTTTCTCTAATAAAGACAATGCAGTAATTCTTTCTAAGTTTGTGACTCTCTGATTGATTTTACCAATGTCGCCCATTGTAAATCTTCTGTAGTCTTTTGTTTTTACTTGTATTTGTTTTACATTTCTTGTAAATGCAGGTATAAACAATTCGAACATTTCTAAAGAATCATCAATTGAATTTGGTCTTTGTGGTGTTAAGGTCGGATTACCTTGTGCAACTTCGAATTTACCACTTCTATGTAAGAATACTTTATCGATTCTAGGCACATAGAACTCTATGTCTGACTTAATCATTGATGTGGGTAAAGGACATCTTGAATATGTTGAATGTGATGTCGTAATATCAGCAGAAGATACTCCTAATAGATTATCTCTAGAGGATTCAAAACTTCTTGCTTCATATGCAAATGGAGATATTAAGTGACCTGTACCATTACCACTACTGTAGTCTGATACATCTAATATACTTGCAATATTGAATACATAACTCTGACTAACTAAATCTGCATTACCAAATAGTTGACCAACTGATGGTCTAAAGTCTACTGCATCTGCAAGTTCAAATTGTCCATCTGGTTCAAAACCACCCAAGTCTACTTTGTTTGGTGAGAAGTTAGGAATGTCTTTATATGGAACACTTGAATATGAATTTACATCATAGAAATCACCAGAACCACCTGTAAACATATCAAACAATACTGTTATTTGATTATTCGGTGTTGTCTGTCCTTGTTTTAAAATAAGTTTTGCGTGGTCGTAATAACCATCTCTTTGACCATTATCTAAAGAGTATCTACTTGTGATTTCAGGAGATTGAACTCCTAATGATGTTATGGTTGCAATTCCACCTGTTGTTTCATCTACTACTGTTTCGCCTGCGGTAAACTTTTCAGTTCCTAAATAGTAAAAATAACATGTTTGCGTATCAGTAAACTTCATAAGTTTAGCACGAACACCTGTTGTAGCACCTTTAATTATATTTCCTGTAGTACTTGTACCAGATGTTAGAGTTATGACTGCATTTGGTGGTGTTGCAATACCACTTGTATCTGTTCCTGGAACTGCCTCAAATATGCCTCTGATTTTGTATACATCTGAGACACCAAGAGATAGTTCTTTGTGGTCGTATGCAGTACCATAGAATGGATTATCTGCATGTGCATCGTTCTTAGTGAATCTTAATGCACGAAACTCTCTTAAGTTCTTTGATTTCGATGTTGGGTTAGTGACACTAACTGTATATGTCGCCCTTACGACTGCACCTGCATCAGCAGTTGCACCCAATACAACTTCACCTGATGACACATTGACGGAACTGACATCATCGCCTCCTAGAACTACACCATCAGCTCTAGTTCTATTACTATCTGTTGATTGTTTTACAATTGCGAACTGATAGTTGTCGTTGTTTTTTGGTTCAAATGATTCGTTTGCTTCTTTTGTGAGGTTTATCTCACCAGAAGAACCAACTGTAAATTCTTTTTGATACTTAACTGTAATCTCTGTAGGTGTTGATTTACTTACATGGTCTCTAGGGAATGCAAATACTGTAGAAGATTGGTCTTGATTGTAAAGTTTTGCTCTTCGTCTAAGTAATCCAACTTGAACTGCACTTGTTGGCGCACTAATTGTAGTCGCATTTGAATTGTCTGTAACCGAATCGATTACTTGTTCGACACCATTACCATCTAAGATTATATCACCCTTTCTTAGTTCAGTCAAGAAGGCAGTACCGACACCAGTCAAAGACTTATTACTATTGATTGTTGTTAGACCCGATATGATTTTGTCGTGGTCTAGTGCAATATTGGCAGTAAAGTGTTGTGTTCCTGTTGTTTCAGAAGACCTAGTTTGACCAACACTTCTTGCATCTTCTACCTGAAAACTACGAACAGCAGCGATAGTAGAAGACGAACTGTATGTACCTTGTCCTTTTAATGCTAGGGCATCTGTTGTTTTAAATGTACCGACAACATCATGTACCATAACATGATTGTTTGTAGTATCTGCATATGCAACAATACCTGTTGCACCAGATGCTGAACCTGTGACTTTATCACCTGCCTTAAAGTTGTCTGCGTTGACTGTACAACTTAGCATTGTGAACATCTTGATATCAAATAGATATAGATTTTCAAAAGCAGTTGAGTGTTCGTCAATGTTTCTTACTCTTGCAAAACCGATATGACCAACATAGTCTGCATCTGAATATGCATTAAGTGTGCCTGGTGTTGCAGTTGCCTTATCAAATAGTTGAATTGCTTTATATGATTCTGTATTTGTAGAATCACCAAACTCTGGTTGACCATGTGAATCTTTAATTCTTAATTTGTTTCCTAGTCTTGCAGGTGTGTTTGCGTTTGTAAGCGCCTCTGTTGTTCTTGCCTTGTTTAATGTTAAATTCGTTGTGCCTGTTTTATCAATAGAGTAACCTTTAACATATGCTTTACCAGGAGAGACTTGCATAACAAATTGACTCTCATCTCCACCTTGATACGCTTCATAGAATCCTCTATTGAATCCGTCTAGTAAATGTTCTCTAAATGAATGTGTGAATTGTCGTATTACAAAATCACCATTCGCATCAAATGTTCTTTGTGCAAGTGTGTTTTCTATATGATTGTATACTGGTCTTTTTACTTCTAATTCTATAACACCATTACTAACTCTTCCCAACTCTACAAAGTTTGTATCTGTTGTAGCAGTTAGTGCGAACTTAGCAAGTGTTAATGTGAACTTAAGTCTATCTGCACCAGCAGCGTTTTCATTTGTTGTTCCTTGTGAATTGTCTAGTAGAGTTGTATCAGTGCCAGAACCAACAAGTTCTTCTACAATGTCTAGACCAATTCTATAAGAAGGTTTACCATTATACTTTTCTAATACAATTGTTTGTGCATCTACTTTGACGAAGTATCCTCTTAAGAATACAACACCCTCATTTATATTTGCAATAGATGAACGGCCGACTGGTGAAAGACCAAGTGCAGCTACTTTGAATTCATTGTTATTTGATGCAGTGGTTATTGCACCAGCGGCACTAACATTAACTTCACTTATCTCTTCAGAAGGACTAAATCTTTCTGAAGGATTTGTTGTTGCAGTTTCGTCTGTACCATGTTGTAAATATCTTACAATAATAGTTGCTAAATCTGTTCCTGTAGATGCAACTGTTTTTACTATCTCTGCAACGACTCCAGTTGTCTCTCCTTGAATTAGTTTACCTGTGAAACCACTTAGATATGTAGCGACATCAGCTGTTCCAGTAGAGTTAGGATTAGTTGCCTCGACTTTAACATATTCGACATCCATATCGATGTCTGTCTCTGCACCATTGACAATCGAACCCTCTTTGAACATGTGACTACCAAATTTTTGTATTTGGTTTTGTAAGATTGATTGTGACTGAGTTAGTTCTCTTGCCTGTAGGGGTCTACCTGCTCTGAAGAGTACTTTGTGATAATTATTATCCTCATTGTAGTCATCGTAGTATGGTGATATATTTAAGTCTGTTTTTTCTGACATAGTTTAATCTTCTTTAAATTTAAGAATGTAAAAAGGGGGAGTTAAACTCCCTATATTACATTTCAATAATTAGTTTAATATCTTCAATTTGGTCAGCGGCTCTTGAAACTGCGCCTCTATTTTCAACATAGAGAATTTGACCTGTAAATCTTTGCATTTCTGGATGGTCAGAAGAGACACCAGATGCGGTAACATCAGCAACTTTTGTGCCATCTTTATAGACTTCATCATCATTTGCAAATGCGATATATTCGCCACCTGAATTAGCAACAGGTAAGGTTTTTAGAGTATTACTTGTCTTAGATACAACTCTTACTTTAGCAGTGGTTGCTGATTCAGATGAAGCATCTGTAAGTAAGTCATCAACATTAATTGAAGAAGCATTATCAACTGTCAACATATTTGTTGCAGTCATTGTTGCATCTCCAGAAACAGCACCAGATGATGCTTTTACTGGATTCTTAATAAGACCAATTCTTCTGAAGTCATTGTCTGTTGGGAAATCACTAAACCCACCATCAAGACCTTCACCAAACTCTAATCTAGAGTTTACGATTGCATAGTTACCACCCATTTCTTCGATAGGGTTAGCACCATGACCATTAATTGGCGACATTATAATATGAACTGTAGCACCTGAACCACCTGCAATACCTGAAACATTGGAGTCTAATGTAGGTAATGATGCTCTTTTATAACCTGTTCCCCAATAACTAGTACCAGAACGATGATATGCTTGTTTTAAATTACCTGAAACGAAACTTAAAGTGACTTCTGCACCAGAACCATCTCCCTGTACAGGAACATTAACTGTAAATGTATTTGATGAACCACTTGTGTAACCAGAACCGGCAGCGGTTACGACATAATGATAAACTGCGCCGTCTACGGCAGCGTTTTCAACATCCCATTGAGCAGAACCATCATCATCAGCAGTTGAACCAAACCCACCATTTGTACCAGAACCTACTACAGCAGATTTAGCACCAAGTGATTTTACTGGTATAAAGTCGTTAGTGACAAACTTAATAACATCTGAAGCGGTAACTGAGTACATAAATTTCCACATATATCCTAAAGATGCATTTGTATCTGCGGTCACTTCAGGAACTGTTGTTGAAATAGTTGTTGGTTTAACTGTAGAATTTATAGTTGCATCATTTGAATCAACACCTGTTCTTAAACATTTGTATACTTTAAATTCGTCTGTAATTACATAACCTCTTCCATCGAAGAAGTTAGATACATTTGTGACATTGGTTGTATTGGAAGCAGAATAGTTATCTCTGTATTCATCATACTTAGTACCATCTGTCCAATTATATCTTACCAATCCATGTGAGATATCAGTTGAAGCGACTGCCTTTAGGGCAATCATGTCTTCATATACACCGATTTCTTCTGATTCTGAGTTCGCAGGAGGAGGTGGTTGTGTGTCATCTGCCCATGCATGTGAACGACCAATAAAGACATAGTTCTTTTGACCACTCTCTGAGAAGTCTTCAATGAACTGCCTTGCATTGTGCGTTCTAAATTTTTCTGTGATTATTGCTGCCATTTTCTTTATAACTCCAAGTTATTTTTTATAATTCGTTCTATTATTTATAACAATGCCAAGGCACTATTTGTAATATTTGATGAATTAACATAGGAACTAAATGCAATATTAGTTCTTCTTCTCTGTTTTTTATCTATCTCTTCGACATATAAAAGACCTGTCAGGTCACTCATCTGTTTAATTGTTAGTCCGTCTTTTTCAGAATCTTCTGAAAGTAGACCACTTATGCCATCTTCTAATAAGATTTTGTCTTCTTCATTTGCACTAGAAGTCTCATCTAAGATATAATGAGATATCTTATAACAATTTTGGAATGCAATCTTATTTAGGGTTTTTAAAGTCGGACCAATTGGAATGAATGTATGTACCTCTTCGCCTGACTCTTCATCTACTATAGGAACACCATCTTCAAATACTATTCTAGAATTGTCTTCCATATACATGTAAGAATTGTCTAGTTCAATTGACCTTTCAGTCACAAAATACTCTCTAGTCTCAGGTACAGTTTCGTCTTCTAGTAAGAAACTACCTGAACCATCTTCCATTAAAATCTTTTCACCATATAAGTCTCTATCGAATGGATCGAATCTTACATAGTTTAAAGGTTCTTCGTTTAAAATCTTTGTGCCGTCTTCATGTATCAATACTTCTTCTGACGGATGCCAGAACTGAAATACTTTACCAGAGTCAGCAGGTCTTATCGCAACATTACCGTATTCACTTGTCAATGGAACATTTGAATTATTCACATAGTAATCGTGGTCGGCAGTGTCGAGATTTAATACAGTCACAGCGCCATCTCTTCTTGGAGATTTTTGTATGAATGTATTGAATTCTGTTATTGTTGGTCTTCTAATTGATGATACAGTACTTGGGTCATTATCTATTTTAGTATCTAATGCACTTGTTATAAACTCTTTTCTGTTTAGAATGTTTAAATGACCTGCACCCTTGTGTTTATCTGTTGATATGTTTGTACCTGATGCCTCACGATATTGAAGTATCATGTCTTGATTTTCTACTTCAGCAGAAGTTGTATGGAACAACATGAGAGTTTCTTTACTTAGATGTGCTACATTGTCTCTGGAGTCTTCATTTTCTAACAGATGACCGTCTTCAGTTAAAACTCTAACTGATTTATCTCTAGTAGATTCTTCGAACAACATATTGTCTGTTGGGTATGCCTGAATGACAATTGTGGGAACAAACTCTGTAGAAATAATTCCCATTTTGTTCTGTTCATTAACATCAAATGGTATTTCTTTAACACCATCTAATGATGAACCTAGAAGTTGAGACTTGAGTGCAACCTCACCAAAGAATAAGTGACCTGATGGATGAACTAAGTCTTTAACTATAGAACGATACTTATTGATTGACTCACCAACTTTAATAACATAAGAGTGAGACTGATAGAATTTACTATCTTGTATGTTTGCAACTTTAGAAGATAGATAACCTTTGTCACTTAAGAAACCATCGTTTATTAAACCTTCACCAGCAACTTTACCTCTTGCAGTATATGGGTCATTCTTAAGAATTAAGAAACTATCTGAACTCTCATAAGTTACCTTTTCATCATTGATGAACATACCCTTTAAGTTTTTATACTTGAGTATTTGTCTGATTGTATCGTAATTTTGAACTGTTGCAGTAGCACCAGAAATTACACCAGTAATTGTTATGCCTTTGTTTAGATTACCTGATGGTGTAGTTATCAACATATTATGGAAAGATGTTGCTTCGTCTAATACTGCATCTGAATCAAACTTACTACCTTGGTCTAGTAAAGTTACCTTCTCAATACCACCAATCCTAGATGACCATGCGAAGAACTTAGCACCTGTACCATCTGATACCTTGGCACTACTACAAACTTTAGTTGTAGAAGAATTTCCCCCTACTATGTTTTCGCCATCTTGGAAAACACCAGTATCAGTACTGAATCTTTTAATTACGATTCTGTTCTTTTTCGGTTCTAGTCTTAAAATTGTACCTGTAGCGTTTGAAGTAGAACCTGTAATAGTTTCACCCTTTTGGAATCCTGTCGTATCTTTAAAGTATAGATAACCACCTGGGAATGCTTGAGGCAGTGTTTCATATCCTGCACCACCACTTGTTATTTCGACTCGTCTTACTCTTTGGTCTGTTGATACAATTGAACCACCATCAGTATTTTGATATGCATTGATTAACATCTCTGTACCATCTTCGTACAGTAATCTACTCTTATCGGTAAATATCTCTACTCTTTCTCCGCCACTTAAATTTGGATTTGTTGTGAATGTTATCTTTTGTGGTTCTATACTATATGTTGATTGTGATTGAACTATGCCATCGATGTGAACTTCTAATGCACCGTGAAATCTGTTAATTGAAATTGGTTTGCCATGGTCATCTAATACATTATCGAATCTATTTCCATTTTGTATTACACCACCAAATACAGTTTGGTTTGCAACTGCGGTTATTTCATACTGTTCATCTGCATGAGCATCTTCTAAGATTATCTCATCACCGACTGCACCAATGATACCCTCTGCACCACCTCCGCCTGTACCTTCGTCATCGAATACTACAATATCTCCACCACTGTAAGTTTGACCAGTAGTTTCTATATAAATCTTTTCTACAGGACCTCTAGTTAGTCCTGTCACATTACCTAATGCCCTATTTGCATCTGTATCTGTTTTTGAACCAGTGAAGTTGATGAAGTCTTGAGGACTATACATAGAACCAATTGAAGTTTCTTCATGTAGTAATCCATTTCCATCTTCGTCTAATATAGAACCAGTTGAGTCTTCTAATGAGAAATAGATTGAACCGTTTGTTGGGTCTACTGTAGATACAATACCCTTAACTGTTCCGATATACTCGGTGACACCATCTCTATCTAATACTTTTGCCTCTTTGTTGAACTCAAATGTTCCTCTGTGGTCTTTCGATATAGAGAGTGAATACTCATTGTTTGCTAAATCTATTGGTGATACTTGTTCTACGACTGCCTCTGCTGTCACAATACTAGCATCGTTAATGTCATATTGTCTTATTCTATCAGTTGCTGACGGTACAGCTTGTGATAGATTCATTGAAATTGCAAGTCTTCTATCTTCACCATATCCTGATTCGGATGCGAATACAGTTTCGTCTATGGGGTAAGATATCTCGGCATCTTCACCATATAATAATCTCATCAAGAACTTAACAGAATCAGCAGTACCCTTTTGTTTGTACAGTGTTCCGATATTCTTAATAGTTAATCTTGCGTTTTGTGTCTCTTTTAAATCTAGAGATGGTACGAAATCTTTTTGGAAATACTGTAAAAATGTTTCCAATGTTTTGTCTATATCTGAATAATCTAATAGTCTGTTGTTTGCGACTACTTGGTTTTCTTTATATGTCTTAACTACACCAGTCTGATTACCATCTCTTCCTGTGATTGTTTCTGTCTCTGAGAAACCTGTACCTGATATAGTGTCTACTATTAATGTTAGACCATTAATAACTTTAATCTTTGCAACTGAACCACTTTTGTTTCCGTAGATGTATTCACCCACTGAGAATGGTTCTATTTCTCCCTCTTGTATTAACTTAGATGTTAATGTATCAGGAGCAGAGGTTTCGGTACCTTCTTCAATCAGCACTGAAGAGGCTGTCTCAGAGGTACCGTCCTCGTATCGTATTCCTGTTAATTCACCTTTCGATGTCAGGACTATGATTTCGGATTCTAGGTACTCAAAATATGATTGTAGAAACAACTCAAATACTGGTGCCTCATCTCTGATATACTCAGGAAGAAGACTTGGTAGTCGAGTAGATAATCTATCTACAATGTGTTTTTCATGTGCCATTTATGAATCCTATTTGGTATTATATACCAGCTACTGTTGAATTTGTTCCAACGATTGAGAGTGGATGCCAAACTAATGACCCCTCTGAACCCAATGCAATTAAGACACAAGCACCACCAGTTTCTAAAAGAACCTGAGGAGCACCTGAAGTTGCATCTTTATAACCTGTAACGGTAATATCTGCATTATGTGAAACACCATCATCATTTCTTACGATGATTTTGATTTGTCCAACTGAAACACCTCTAGCAAGTGTAAACTGAACATCACCGCCTTCGCTGGTCATGTCTAGTGTTGTCACTGCTTTAGTATTACTGATTGCACCTGCATCTGTTAATGCTTCAACATCATCAAATGCAATGTAAGTTGGAAGATTGTTAAACATTCTTGCCAAACTCATTTTTTTATTAACTGGAGTTCCGCCTGGGTTATCAACCACATGTAGTAAATCTACACTGTTGACATCACCTGCCGCAATCTCTGTTAATGCTGTTATTTTCTTATCTGCCATTCTATTTTCCTCCTATAATCCAATTGAATGGGAAACTACTCATGGCATAAACCATGACCACTTTTTTCATATTATTAATAATTTGTACTAGATGTAGATGTAAAACCTACCCCAGCACTACTCTCACCACTACTAATGGTGTCAACTTCGCCACTAACCCTAATGTCGTCAATGCTGATGTCAACTAGGGAACCCCTAATTGCAACAACATCGCCACTTGAAGGTATAACGGTGAAGTCTATCGATGTGTCACTATTTACTGTTGAAGTAAATTTGATGGCATCAATCGAAATCTTTCCACTGGCATAATCTATAGTACCAGCACTTTGGTCTGCGAACACTCTTGTACCACTATCTAATGAATATCGTCTGACATTACCAGAACCGTCATCATCAAAGAAGTAAGTATTGACTATATCGCCTTCGACCTTAAAACCTGTTGATGTTAAAATGCCCCCAGCAGCCTTGTTATGGCCGTCATGAGGATGATAAAAACCATTTCCAAAGATAACATTAAAACCTTCTGTAAGGCTTATCTTAAGATGTTTTCGTTTTTGCAATCTAACATTGGTCACATTGGATAGTATTGCAACATTCGTTTCATCAATCGCCTTGGCGAGATTTGAATGTCTGAATATACTATCGAAGTTGTTTAAATTTGTATTATCAAAAGAGACTATGCCATTTCTTACTATGGTCTCTAACTCTCCTTTTGATAATGTAGTATCTGCTTGGTTGTATTTGAATACAGTAGTCAATAGAATTTTAACTATCTCTGCATCTACAATTACAGGTCTAACAGTCAACATGTTAAGTTGATTTAGTTTATTCTGTACTTGATTTTTTTCTACAGTTGATAAGTAATCTGAATTTTGTGGTTTAAGTGTTATGAATACTTTACCATACTCAGGTGGATCGTTGTCTTCGCCACCCCATACTGCAACTGCATCAGCGTTGGGATAGTATTCTTGTACCTTTGCTTTATAGTCATTCAATGTGACTAATCTATTTTGTGATGTATAGAACTTTGTTGCTTTGAACTTAATTGATTCGATAGATTCTTTCTCTGCACCGCCACCAGCAATCGTCAAAGTCGTGATAGTAGCGTTTGAGAATCCATTGATTGTATCTGTAGATGTGAATATTTTTGCACCATCAGCATGAATATCATCAACTGCAATATAAGTGGCACTTATAACATCGCCATCATTCAAACCATTGCCCAATACACCATCACCAAAGTATATCTCAATAAAACCCTCTTCGTTTTCTTGTGCATAGAATACACGAGATGAACTTGTAATTGTTGACACTTCTGTTGAGAGTGAATACTTTGATACTGAACCGTTTGAGTTTACAGATATTTCTAATCTGGATTTATCAACTCTTCCATTAGACAATACAAACTTTGCATTTTTAATCTGATTATCAAATACAAATGAATCTGTCACATACTGACCTTGAATGATATCTACCAATGAATAGGTGAATACTTGATTATCTCTAATAGGTACTACTGAAGATGCATTAACAAAGTTATATGATATGCCATCAAATGTTGTAGAGAAGTTGTGACCTCTGTTTAGAGTCATGTCATTCGCTGTTGGTATAGTTCCGTTTGCGTTAGAGATATTTGTAAGTTTAACTTCAATCTGAGCAGCCGTAGCTCTTTCAGATGCAGGTGTGAACCCTAAGTCTTTTGCACGAGATACAACATTCTTTCTTAATTGTGCTGAGTCTAGAAACATTTCTGATGCAGCCAGGTTTGTGTTTAGACCACCAATGTGTCCTGCATATGCCAACATGTCAATAAGTACCGACATATTAGAACCTTCGAAGTCATAATCTTTAAATTTTTCTTGACCTTTAAGGTAGGTCTTGATATTATCGCCAATTTCTTCGAAATCTAGGTCTGTTGCGTTTATTTGTGAACTTTTTATTGTCATTATCGTACCCTACTTACTGTAAAATCTACACTTGATTGTTTTAATCCGTTTCTAATGACATAACTGACTCTTACATCTATGTTGTTTGCCTCTGAATCACTTATATCTACTCTTATATTGCCAATTCTAGGTTCTAATATTGATAATGATTCTATTATGTCTTTTGTTATTCTCTTTTTTGCACCAATACCATCTAATTCGAATAATTGAGACCTCAAATTTGCACCAAAATTTGGTTTAAATGGTCTTTCATAGTGATTGGTTAACAAAATATTTCTTACTGACCTCTTAACTGCATCTGAATCCTTCTTAGTTGTGATATCGCCTGATATAGGATTCGCACTAAATAGTATATCCAAGTCTGTATACTCATTCTTCTGAGCATTTACTTTAGAATTCGGTTTTGAGTAGTCATTGAGATTTGCCATATATCTATTTATACATCTCCGTTATTATATTTTCAGTATTGATACACTTTCGGTTAATAAAGGTGCCGTATTAAAAATGACTTTAGGATTCAACCCACCTGATACTGTATAATCTGTTCCTATTTCTAATTCTACACCGTCTTTAAATACTTTTGTATTTCCTGATGCGACAGGAATATCAAATGTTGTTGTCTCACTATCTCCGTTCTTAAAATTAACACCACTATCGTCTCCTCTATCAGGAACATATGTGTTTACTTTTGGTTCTGTCTGAACTATACTTGTTAAACCTGCAATCGCACCAATACTCGGTATCGATGGAGGAAAACCAATAAGTTTAAGTAAGTCACATAAAGTAAAAAAGATTGGTTTGAATATTGAACCTAAACCTATCGCACTAAAAAACTTCTTAACTAACTTAACCCAATCAAACATCAACTTCTTCTGCCAGTTTTGTTTGAAATCCTCAAATGCAATTTTAATTTCTACAATCTTATCTTCAATAGAGGTTACAGTTTCATCTATTTTGCCACCTATAATCTTTGCGATATCAAAACCAAAAATACTAAATTCATTCAATGCATCTGTTATCTGTTTGTTGACACCATCAATCTTTTCTAATATTTTGTCTCTTGCCTTTTGTTCTAAATCTGGGTCTTTTAGGTCTTCTACTAACTTATCTCTCTTCTCTTTAAATGATTTTATTGCCTCATCAATTAGAGTAGGAATGTCCATAGTGAATAGAGATATGAGATTGGGCAAACCTAATGCATCCCATATCTTATCAAACTTATCAATCAACTTACCAAAGACTGCATGTAAACCATTAGTTAAGAATTCTTGTATCTTAGTTTTAATGTATTGCCAAGTCATCTTTGCTTTCCACTCATCACACTTGACACCAAACTCTGCATTAAACCCTCTAATCTTTTCTGGAATAAATGCAAAGAACTTATCTACAATCTTACTCTTCTTCTCGTTTAACTCTTTTAGTTTTTTCTCAAACTCTTCTTGGGTTATAACATCCTTTTTCAAGTCTTCTTTAATCTTTTCGAGTTCTGCAAGATGTTCTTTTGTTATTCCTGATATCTGGTCTTGTAATTCTTTTTGATATGCTGGGTCAAACAATCTAAGACAATCGATAGTCAATCCGAAGAGACTTAGTTTTAAAGAGACAGGTATAATTTTTGATATTAGTTCTGCAACTTTAGTTGGTACATAGATATGAAACTCTTGTATGAATTCTGTAATCGCATCTTTCGCTTCTTTCTGCCAATTACGAGTTTGACCTTTCTTCCAATAAGGACTCAATATTTCAGCAATCGTGTCCATAAACTTTTCTATGTCTTCAACAATCTTGTCTATTTCTTCTTGTGCTTCTACAGAAAGTTCATCACCTAGTTTTACTGCCTCTGCTTTTAACTCACTAGGGATTTTTGCGATATCGTTTATTGCATTGACTAAATCTTCTCTAGTTGGTAAAGAGAATATGTCATCATTCGGACAAGCAAACGAACTTGGAACTTGTAGTGTTATAGCCATTATGAATTCAGTTTCACTTCTGCACCATTGATTGATACTATTGGTGCGACAACTTCAACTTCATTACCTGAACTTAAGGTCATCTTCTTTTTAGAATGTACTTTTGTTTCGCCATCAACATTTACTGTTGCATCGCCTAAAACTTTTATGTTTACTTTACCACCAACATAGAGTTCGTTATCTTTACATATAACTGTATAGTTATCATTGACTACTCTATGAATCTCATTACCATCTGCATCTATTTCATAGAAAGTACCTGTTCTATGTTCTACTGAGATTCTCTCATTGCCTCTTGTATCATCTAGTTCTACTATGTGACCAGATTCAGTGTACAATGCTTTGTTGAAAGGATACATAGGGGTTGCATTTGACTTAGCATTTGTGATATACTCGGACATATCCCTTGAGTCATACTTCGCATCACCTGTTGTAAATACATTTACATCTGTTGCATCTTTGACTAAAGGATAATAAGGCAACTCTTTATCTGCCTCTGTAAATTCTACTCTCTTTGAACCTGCCCCACCATATGTTATGCCTGCATCTTTAAGTAATTGTGGAGATTTTTCTAGTGAAAGAGATAATGAGTTTGGTCTTTGTGGAGCACTAGGTGGATTTAAACCATCATTCGTTCCACTGTAATCTGCCTCAGTCTTTCTTCTAGGGTCATTGAAACCTTTATCTACACTACGAAGAATTAATTCATCGGTTATAGTTTCTTTATATCCTTGTTGTGAGATACCTTGTTGAACACCCATGACAACAAAGTCTTGCATGTCTTCATCTCTCCAGAAACCAAATACAGTAGTTCCCTCTACGAGAGAATGTTGAATACCAAAACCACCAAGACCAGCATTTGTTGTGGGCATGATAACATGTGACCAAGGTAAGTCTGGTGAGGATATTTTATTCTTATCATCCGTATGACAACCATGAACACGAACTCTAACACGACCAATCTTCAGTGGGTCGTTTCTATCTTCTACTATGCCGTAATACCAATCCATTATGATGCCTCTGGTTTAGATACTTTGTCTAATGGTTTATATGTTGTTATATCTACACCATAACTTTCTTTGATTGTTTGTAATGTCAACTTTCCTGTATTCGCTAATGGGTTTATACTTACAGTCATCTTACCTATTAAATATCTATTATCCATCATTTCATCTCCAGGTTGGTCATCATTCTTTTTCTCATGTGTTGGTAGAGTCAATTTGACTACAGTGCCAACTGAGATATCACTTCTAAATGGTATAACAACTTTAACTACATTTTGTTCAAACATAGATAATAATGCTCTTCTTTCAAGTGGTCCAGAATCTCTGTATTCTTGTCCCTTTTGTTGTGTTATAGATTTATTGCCACTAGCGTCTACTAATTTTGCTTCATCTGAAAATGCATTTGTCATATTTACTTTGTGCATGACATAAGAATCGTATGATACATCGGGTGCATAGTCTATAGTTTCTTCACTGAACTCTGGACTATCAGCAGAAGAAATCATATCATCTGCTTTGTAAATTGTTTCGGGTGAAGAAGTTCTTATCATAGGAAACTTAGATACATGTCCGTCATCGTTTCCTCTTTCAAAGACTTTTGTTATAGAGTATACATTTTCTTCTTCTAGTTTTCTAACTGGATCATAAGTTTTTAACATCGATGCATATGAACCATGAGATACACCTTTCATTGTATTGAATCTTTGAGGCATTTCGTAATTTATTATTTGAGTATTCAATCCAATAAATTCTTCATTTAAGTCATGGTCTTCAGTAGAAACATTGTTTCTTGGATAGTAGTCAAACCCTATAGGAAATTCTCTTGCGACCATACTCTGAAAACCATCAAATCTAAATTCACCACTAAGAGTTTGATAAAAGAACATACTATTCTTCCAAGATTTGTTTGATTTCAACTCTGCATTTTCACATATAAAACTTATGAACTTATTAATGTTCCAATTTGGTACAACTACTTGATTATGTCCTGGTTCTGTTTCGTCCCATTTATCATAACCAACTTTAGGAAGTGTTTTGAAACCTCCGTTCTCTTCTAAGACTTGTAGCAACATATTAGAATATGAACCACGAAGAGTTTGATTAATTTTAGTCTTATGACATATAAAGAATTTGGGGTCTACAAAATGTAGTACATATGATTTAGTAATTTGGTCAATTGTTTTAATGTTAGTGACACTGTAAATTCTGAATACTTTATCAATAGAAAATTCTGGTGATGACATCTCATCATTTGAACCTTCTCTTTGTCTCACTTTAATTGTGAGTGATTCTTGACCAACTAGTTTATAGTTTTTGATAATATCTAAACCATCAACAACAGTTATACGACCAGACAAGAATGGTTTATCTATTGATTCGTATATGGTTATGTTAGATGTTAATCCAAGTATATCTACTGATTCCTTTTCTGGATTTACTATAGATACTGAATCAACAACAAGTTCGCCTTGTTGATAATTATTACTCATGATGTCATTACTTTTTCAAATCTTCTCACTATGTTGTTTATGATATTGGGTGAGATGACTTTTATATGTCTCTTAGATTCGTTTAAATCGTATTCGCAATCATAGATTGTTTTTGAAGTGTAGCCTACAGCGGATTGATTCTTTCTAAGACCGTCTGCGTTCTCATAATACTTTACGCCATCTCTATGATTGATTATTGAACTTGGTGTAAATGTTCTTGTTGAAACTTTACCTGTTATTGTTTCGCCTGAGACAAAACTTCCTGATACAGTCTCAATTGCGATTCTGTATTTTTCAGGTTCAACAGTTATAATTCTTCCTTCTGCTGATACACTTGTGACCTTTTCGCCTAGTAAAAACTTATTAGCAACATCACCTGTAAATGATTTGGCAGATACAATCTCAGCAGTTGTAGTTCCTATAGCATACTGACCTGGATATTTTTTATCAATGTATCGTTCAAATGTACCAACATCTTTATGCCAATCATAATAGTTTTCTATGTCATTGACAAGAAAGAATGTCCAATGTAGATTACCATTACCATACATCTTCGTTGCAAGTGTGTCTGGTCTTTCACCATCGGTCAATGAGTATAGTTCATACTCTACTAATGAGTTTACTGATTCTTGTTCTATCTTAGACTTTCTAAAGAAGTCTTTGATGTATACAATCCTACCATCGGCAAGTTGATATTGAATTTCTGGAAAATTACTAAAAAATTTATCTGCCATATTATGTTCCTGGGTCTTCTGGATTAGGTCTATCTATCGAATCATTATATTCTTCGTTTGAACTTGACAATGCGTTAAATGTTGTATCGGTGGTCATTGGTCTACTACCATCATAAACAGCAGTAGGACTAATGGATTCATAATTACCAAGAGTCATAGTCTTAATCTCTAAGAAGTTAAGTGTCAACTGTATATGAACAGGATTACCATCAGCAAATGTTGAGAACTTCTGACCACCAGTATAGTCTACCTGTGCGTTTGTACAAACAGCAGGTAAGAAACCATCTACTTTACTTCCCATTGGACCTTCAAATGATATTTCAAATACATTCGGATAATTAAAATAACTTGCGTTTAGGTCAGCATCTTTTACTACCTGTTTCATCTTAGGGTCAAAATCTTTACCAAACATACCTTCACCATCTTTTGTTATATCAAAACTTTCTGAGTATGCATCTGGTAACATAGAACTTCTGAATGTGTAGATAATTTCGTTTACCATTGCAGCTTCGTCTGCTGATTTGGCCCAAAAGTCAAATGTAAAATCCCATGACCTAAAAGGAACACCATCTAAGAATTGTTCTTGTAATGGATTACTTGCACGACCAGTTTTTAGATTTGTTAAACCACCTTGCAAGGTGTTGACTGCATTTTGTAAGAACTTTGTTCCCATTTTCTTAGCGCCTTCAGTAATACTACCATCGAATCCTTCGAAATTAGTTATCATATCATCTATAGTTCTCTGAAATGTATTAACACCCTCGTTTCTATATGTCACGGCAGCCTGTGATATAACTGCATCTGGAACATACAATGCAATTGTTCTGTTTTTATGCACAGGATGAGATACAAATTCTCCTCTTGCCTTTCTTGGTCTGATATCAAAGACTAAGTAATTCTCTAATCTGTCATGAAAGGGATAAACTATATTAGTTCCCCTAACAGAAGGTGGTTTAGCAGAATGACCTCTGGCCATACCAGAAGAACTTAATTGTTTTTCTAGTGAACTTCTTCTACTGTTGATTAAATCTTCTGCAGCTCCTTTCTCAAGACCCAAAGCATCGATAGCTGTTGTGTAGTTGATAGACTGAATTTTACTCTGAATACCTTTAATGCTGTTGACTGCATTTTTTACTTTGTTGAATTTGTTCAGGAGTTTGTCGATATATGCCATATAAATACTCTTAGATTAATCTTTAATATAGTTATTTATGTCATACAGTGGAAGGTTCAAACCAAAGAACTACAAAAAATATAAAGGAGACCCAACAAAAATCTTTTATCGTTCTCTTTGGGAGAGAAGATTTATGGTTTATTGCGATGGAAGTGCTTCTATATTAGAATGGGGTAGCGAAGAAGTAATCATACCTTACAGGTCACCTCTCGATAATAGAATCCATAGATACTTTCCAGACTTCTATATTAAGTATAAGAATAAGCAAGGTAAAATTATTCGTGAAATCATAGAGGTGAAACCTAAAAAATATCTTTCACCACCTAAAGAACCCAAAAGAAAAACCAAAAGATACTTAACAGAAGTATCTAACTATGCAGTAAATCAATCAAAGTTCAAAGCTGCCGAAGAGTTTTGTGCTGAAAGAAAACTTGCATTTAGAATATTAACAGAGGACCATTTAGTACCAAAAAAATGAAGAAACTTTATATGTTCGACCTCGATGGCGTTCTCATCGACTCGAAGAAAAACATGAACATGTCTTGGGACATTGTAAAACTAGAACACAAAGTAGAACCCACTTTTGAAGACTACTTCAAACATGTAGGCAAACCATTCAAAACTATATTAACAGAAATAGGTATAACCGAAAATCAATGTGCAATCAAAAAGACTTATGATGAAGCATCATTAATGTCTTGTGAGTTAGTGTCTATATATCCTGGTGTAGTAGAAACACTAAACAAGTTGAAAGAAGATGGCCATAAGATTGCCATTGCCACCTCAAAAGATATAGACCGAACAAAGGTAATGATAAAAGACTTACCTGAGTTTGATTGTGTTGTTAGTCCTAAATCTGGTCTAAGAGGCAAACCTGCGCCTGACCAATTACTATTTGCAACGGCGATGTGTAATGTAGACCCACTAGATACTTATTATGTCGGTGATATGCAAACTGATAAATGGGCTGCTGAAAGAGCAGGTATAAAATTCATTCATGTGAAATATGGATATGGACAAGTGAAATGCGAAATCTCTCTAGACCGAATAGAACAGATAATCACACTGTAGGGTTAATACCTGCAAGATGGACATCAAGTAGATTTGATGGTAAACCTCTAGCATTAATAGATGGTGTGCCTATGATTAAAAGAACCTATGACCAAGTTGCAAAGTGTAAACAACTTGATACCATAGTTGTTCTTACAGACGATGAACGAATCAATGATTACTGTTCTAAGAATGAGATGCGTTGTGTCATGATAGTAGAAGATGTGCGTTCTGGTACAGACAGATGTGCGAAAGCACTAGAACTGCTAGACGGAAATGTATTTGTCAATATTCAAGGAGACGAACCTCTTATCAATCCAGATGCAATTGATTCACTTATAGAGAATCATACTGGCGGTGTATCAAATGCATATGTCGATATAGACGATGACTACAAACTACATGATAAGAATGTGGTAAAGGTTGCAATAGGAACACCACAACTTCTTAAGACTTATGCATTGCACTATTCAAGATTACCAATATCAAATAAACAACAACTAGGTTTGTACGCATTTGATAGAGATATGTTAGAAATGTTTCCTAATTTACCTGTGGGTGAGAATGAGAAATCTGAATCAGTAGAAATGTTAAGATATGTAGAAAACGGATTAAAAGTTAGAATGACTAAAGTGAAAGATGAAGGTCTTTCAGTAGACACAATAGAAGACCTGAGAAGAGTCGAGGAGTATATAAAGAATGTTTGAAGAAGAATCTACAGAAGAGATAAAGTATAAAAAATCCACATGGTTTCACTTTCATGAAAAGACTGAGGAAGAGATATCAGAAGAAACTGCAAAAGCAAAAGAACACTTCGACTGGATTAGTAAAAACTCACACAAGCCTTATCTAGTTACCCTAAGAGACTGCGAGGAAAAAGAACTCATAGGTGAAAAAAGTGGAAGATATACCGATGCAGTCTTAAATCAATGGGCAACAAGACTACTTGACAACATAGACGGTACACCAGTAGAACAAAAAACTCTAACAAAGATTACAGGTGAAAGTGAAATTGACAATTACTCATATCATACATCTAAAATAATGTATCTTGTAGACCAATATAGAACTGTTGGACTAGATTCTACTATACAAGCACTAACAGAAAGCAAGTATATCTTTGTTCATCCAGGCATGTCTCGTATTCATGCATTATGGTATCTAAAAGCAAGAGAGGAGAAGATAGTTTTGTGGGATAATGTAGGGCATTTTGAAAACAAAGCGCCTCTCCGCTTCGAAGAATGGGCGAATATCTTCACTGTAGACGGCAAAACTAATTTTTACAGTAATATGGATGGTAAGATAATGGAATGTCACATGCAAGAAGATAGACCAAGTATTGCAGGTTCGGTAGAATTGATTCGTACAATGTTCGATAGAAAATTACCCGTACTCATTGGCAATCCGGATGATGATGTAAAACAGTATGTACGAACAGAAGGTTCGACAGGTGTAGCGATTGAAACCAAAAATGATTATACTCTAAAGCTAGCTGACCTCACGGAGATTTTAGGACTTTATCCTGAGTCTTGCGAAAGAATCGAAAAAGAAAACTTCAATATCTATAAAATTTAACATAAATAATAGGCATGGAAAGTCTATTAGATATTTTAAGAACTGAAAAACCTGTCGAACTAGAACAAAGGTCTTTACAAGCATTGACTTGGTTTAGACAAAGAGTTCAGACCATGAAGTTATCTAGTGAAGGTTTTTATAGACAATCAGAATTAAGAAAAGCGAAAAGATATTTAGAAGGTAGAATGTATCTTTTCTTTTATGATGCAAAGACTAAAGATAAACTTCCTTATTGGGATAGATTTCCTTTAATCTTTATATTAGAGATTACACAGGACGGATTTACAGGACTTAATTTGCATTATCTTCCGCCTAGACTTCGTGTTAGATTTTTGTATGAGTTGTACAAGTATGAGATACAAGAACCAGACGAAGAGATACTAGGTCAAGGAGACAAGTTGGATAGGTATCATGCTGAACTTATGCGTTCAAAAATTAGAATGACATATGAGATGATATCAGGTATCAGAAAACTAAGATACTTTAAGGCGTGTTATAGAAAATATCTAACAACACAAATTATAAACAGACCACTTGAGGTGACTCCTGATTATTGGGACTCAATTGCAATGTTACCACTTGCCCAATGGCAAAAGAAAGAACAAAAAGAAATATGGAAAGAAAGTCTGGAGAAAATAAATGGCTGATAGATTAAACATAGATAAACTAAGACACAACTTTGACCAAGGTGCCAGAGCAAATAGATTTCAAGTAAATTTCTTTTGCGATACTCTATTTGGTGCAAAGTCTTTTGAGGGACTAAGATGTATCACCGCATCATTACCAGGCAGACAATTAGAAACTGCTGATTGGTCTGAATATGGACCAACTAGAAAGTTGCCTTACAACTTAACACATGACGGAGGTGAAGTATCATTTACTTTCTTATGTGACTCAACATTTGCTGATAGATATGTAATAGAGGCATGGCAGGCCGCAGTGTTTAGAGGAAAAGATTCCGGAACTTCAATCAATCCACAATTCTCATACTATAACGATTACATTGGTGAGATTGAAATATCACAAATAACAAATTCAGATAAAGACTCATTGGTCTATAAACTTTACGAAGCATATCCAGTATCTTTTGCACAACAAGAATTGAATTCTGAGAGTGGAGATATAATGAGATTTGAATGTACCTTTGCATTTAGAACATTTACAACAGATTATAAAAAACCTAACTCTGTAAGTGGCATAAATAAAGGAAGAAGATTCTTAGATGTACTTAATGATTTAAGAAATTTAAGAAATGGCGGCAACTCTAGTAGTGATGCCGGACAAAGATTTCAAGATAGACTTGCTAGACTAGACGGTCTTTTTGGATAGTATATAATAAATTAGGAGAAACTACATTATGGGTTTACCGATACAGACTGCACCCTCGTATAATTGCGAATTACCAGTCAGCAAAACAAAGGTCAAGTACAGACCTTTCCTTGTTAAAGAACAAAGTTTTCTTTTACAGGCAAAAGAAAGTGCCGAAGCTTCTGATATTTTCAGTGGCATATTAGACTTAATTAAATCAGTGACGGACGGAAAGGTTGATGCGAACAAGATACCAATCGCTGATTTAGAATATTTGTTTTTACAGATAAGGTCTAAATCGATTGGAGAAAGTGTGACTCTTCCTTTAATCTGTCAAGCATCTCCAGATTGTGATGGCATATCTAATCAAGAAATAAACTTGGGTGATATCAAAGTCGACACAACTGGTATGCAAGATAATAAAGTAAAACTGAACGAGAACTTAATCGTTGAACTTCAACCACCTCTAACTAAACTAGTAATGAAGTTAGAAGGTTTAGATGAAGCAGAAACAATCTTACCAGTTTTAAGAGAGTGTATGGTTAGACTCTTCGATGATGAGAATGTATTTGAGTTATCTGAGTATAGAGATTCAGAAATTAATGAATTTATCGAAAGTTTAACAGTGACACAATTTGAAAAGATATCTGAGTATTTTGATGCAGTACCATCACTTAAACATAAAGTGGAATGGACTTGCCCAAAATGCAAAGAAGAAACTTCAGTAGAATTACAAGGGCTTAACAATTTTTTTTAATGTCCCTTTCGCATGAGAGTATAGTTAATTATTATACAACTAACTTTCAGATGATGCAACACCATAAGTATTCATTGTCGGAGTTAGAAACAATGATACCATGGGAAAGGGAAATATATATCAAGATGCTGTTAAATCACCTTGAAGAAGAAAAGGAACGCCAGAAGGCGCAACAAAATAGGAGATAATTATGGCTAAAGATAACGATAGTAATGAAGTCGAAATTGACCTGGATAAGTATATGGCCCTCATCGAAAAACTCGATGAACAAGAAGACCAAATCAAGGAGATGAAAGAGGATGCAATCGCAGCCAGAAATCAACTTGAACCAAGGAAGAGAACATTTGGAGACTTATTCTTAGATGACAATGATGTGAATGAAAAATCAATTATCGGTTTTATATCATTCTTCTTAATGGTCGTATTTGGCATTACAGATTTAGTGACTGCTCTAGTTTGGGATATGGACCTAAAAGTATCTGAAACAATCTACACATCATTTGTAGTTGTGACATTGGGTGCATTTGGAATATCAGAAGCTGGAAAAGCGTTCGGAAAGTAAAGAAAGGATAAATAGATTATATGCCATTACCAAATCCCAGCGCTAATCATCAAGAAATTCATTCTAGATTACTAGGAGATTCCCTTAGGCATCATGAAGAGACCAACAAGTGGTCTAAGAATACCGATGTCAATACATTCCGTGGTAACATCGAAACCAAACATGGATTTAGTGAATTAAAAGGTAAAATTGCAATCGGCAATAAACTAAAAAAAGAACACATACAACAAGATGGCGAAGAAGCAACTGGTTTAACAAGAGCGCTAAGCGCTCTTGCTGGTCCGTTTGAGAGAATGTTCCAATCTCTTAGGGGTGTAAACTTTAATAAGATGTTTAATGACCTGAAAGAACGAGTTGGTCAATCAGCTGCTCTTATACAAACAGGTGGTGAAAGATTTCATACAGGTGTAAAAGAATTAACAAATGGTATTGGTGCCCTTGGTCCTTTCTTCAATACACTAAAGACAGCAATATTTAAAACTGTTGCTGTGTTCAATATACTTCGTGGTACATTTACAATGCTCTTGGGTATTCTTAGTCCGTTCGGAATATTACTAGGAAAACTCTTAATGATGATACCTGGAGTTTCGAAAGGAGTAGAACTTCTTGGGACATTAAAAGACAAAATTGTAGGCGGCGCCAAATTTGTTGGCGAAAAGGCTACAGGTTTTGGTAGTAAAATAAATCCTCTTGCAAAGGACAGCGCTCAAAGAGATGTAGATAATGCTGAAAAAGATATAGCCGACTTCAACGACAAGGACAATCAAAAGGAAAGAGCATTTGGTAACCAAGTAGCAGACAATACTGTAAACATCTCTGGTCAATCTATACAAGATATAGGTAACTCTGTAGCTAATGAAGGTCAAAGTAATGACCGTTTTGAGATGAGAGAATATGAAGCGAAGATGAAGTTAGAAAAAACACTCGCTGATAAAAAGAACAAACAACAAGAATTATTTAGTAAAAAAAGAGAAAAGGACGAAACTAAGTTTCAGACCGGAAGAAAGCTTCAAGAAGGTCTCTTATTTTTATTGCGAATGGCTCCATACCTTGCCTTAGCAGCAGGTGTCACTTGGGTCATCTCCGAAATGAAAACAACTGGTGAGACTTTTGCTACAGGTATTGCCACAGCACTGCAATTAGTAAAAACTAAGATTACGGATATCTTTAAAGGATTAAGAGCAAGTCTCTCTAAGATGTTCCCTAAACTGGTGCCACCAGCCCCCACAACACCAAAAGGCACAAAGTTAAATAAAGCTGGAAAACTTATTGATGAGAAAACAGGTAAGTTTGTAAAAAATACAGTTGCTAGTTCAACTGATGATGTAGCTAAGAGTGGCGCCAAAGAAATTGCTAAGAAAGCAGGTTCTCAAGTTCTTAAGAAGATACCAATCGCTGGTGCAGTTGCAGAAACAGTTATGGATGCAAATTCTAATGCGAAGAAACTAGACCTCATAACAGCCGCATATGAAAACAAGACACCAGTTATAGATGACGGCAATGGCGGACTAAGACCATTGACTAAAGAAGAATTCGAAGGTGCGATTAAGGCGAACAAGGCGAATGCTGCTGGTTCAGTTGGTAGAGGTGCAGGCGCCCTTGGTGGTGCAGCTGCTGGTGCTGCTATTGGTTCTATTATTCCTGGAGTTGGTACTCTAGTAGGTGGAGTTGTTGGTGGTCTTATTGGTGGTATATGGGGAGGCAGAAAGGGAGACGAAGTAGCTACTAGTATTGCAGGAGATATGTTGGGTGTCGAAGACCCTCAAGGAATGATTGATGCATTGACCTCAAACATAGAAACAAATCTCTCTGGAGACCAACTGGCGAACTTAAAAGCAGACATAGATTCATCTAAAATGGCAGGTGGGGGTGATACTGTAGTTAATAATATTGCAAACAACACCAATGTGAGTAACCAAGAATCAATGCAAGTAAACATGGAATCTGTCAACGACAATCAAATGAGTTATTCTACAACTTAACCTATTCAGGTATAAATCTTTTTTTTCTACTGTATAATGTTTTGTCCGAATGGACTTGTGTAGCACCTTGACTAGGTGTTTCTTTTCTAACTTTTACCTCTGGTTTTTTCTTACCAAAGATTTTCTCCCAATTATCAGCATAGGCTTCTTCGTTTGAGTTCCTTCTCTTAGAACCCTTGCCCCCATGCCAATTACTCATCTTATTTTTCTATAATTACTTTGTGCCTTTCTCTTAGCGTCTAATTTCTTTCTACGCTTAAGGTCTTGATTCTTTTGATTCTTAGTGTCGTTAGGTTTCTCGTGGTACTGTCGTTGTCTAACTTCTTGTACTATCTCTGCCTTATCACATGCTCTTTTAAATCTTCTCAACATGCTATCGAATCCCTCCGACTGTCTGGTTTTAGGATTTAATTTTGGACTAACTTTTGGCATATAATATTCTCTTAAAAAGTGTGAAGTCGCCCCAACGCTTACAGCAACCCGCTCTTCACCGATTATCCCGCTTGTGTTTTGCTGATAACCTTTCCCCTACTTCGATACCCCCATATCCACGGCCGAAGTCTGTAGTTGCAATCACTTCATGCATTATATAATACAACTACACCCTATAAAGAAATTAGCTGTCAGCTAACTTCTTAAAGTAATCCATCGCATCATCTTCTTCTTCAACTTCTGAAGTAGATTCTACTGATGAGATTACAGGTTCTTCTGCTACTGTTTCTTTATTAACTCCAGACCATGGCACTTCTTCCATGTCGTCTGCAATTGATTCAGCAGTAGAATTTGCTACAGCACCTGCAAGACCAAGAACTCTATCGAGTTTCTCTTTAAGTTCTTCATAAGACTTAAACTTACTAGGTGATATAATCTCTGATAGACTCTTTGTAGACATAGCGATATTTTCTAATCTCGCCTCATCTTCAAATAGATTCGCAGGTGAATCAAACTCTGATTTGTCATAGTTCCAGTAGCCGTCTACTTTTCTAATTTTAATCTTAAAGTTCGCACCCTCGCCTCTTAAGTCAAAAGGATTAATAGCAGACTCATCTTCAAATGCTGGAGAGATAGCCTCTTTCAACATTTCAAAAATCTTCTTACCATATCGGTATTGAAATACCTTCCCTTCATTATCAGGATTCTTGGGGTCTGAAACAACAAAGATGTTAGAAACATAATGAAGTCTACGCTTCTGTTTTCTAGCTTGTTCTTTGTTAGCCTCAATTCCTGTGTTCCACAACGATGTGTTGTATTCACTTACAGGGTCTTTTTTACCAATGGTAGTTAAAGACTTTTCGATATACCAACCACCTAGACCTTGGAAACCATGGTCGAAGTAAGATACCCATGGCATCTCATCTCCTTCTGGTGTTGGCAAGAAACGAACTACTGCATAACCATTACCTGATTTATCAAGTTCTGGTTTCCAGAAAGTATCATCTCCGTAGGTTTTTTTATCACCTTGAGCTGGTGATGCAGACTCCATAGCCTGTCTGAGCTTATCTAACGATGTTGACATTGTATTCTCCTATTGTATTCATATCGCATTATATCAAAGACTCTAGGCCTTGACCTAGAATCCATTTATCTTCGACTTTAAATCGAGATAATAATTCATTATACACGATTTGGTCGAATCCTTCAATGGGGTTTTTAAAAAAAACCTTCACTTCAGGATGTTCTATATTTATGTGTTCCATAAGGCTCACAAATTGAGATTGTTGTATTATTCTTACACCATATTCATTATGTTCACTGTAAGTATAAATACCTTGTTTATTGTATACATTCTCTCCACTATCGAATTGTAATGCATCAAACCCTAATAAACATATGTTCTTGTAACCATGATGTACTGCATAACCTAATGCATACATTCCACAATACAAGTTCTTGAGCAATTGATTTTCATATATAACTATGTTATTCGCATAGGCCCGATTATATCCAATCATATATGACCTTGCATCATCTCCGTAATAATTCTCCCCTTGCATCACAAATGCATCATCATCTTCTTTTCTGACTTCGTGTGTCTCACCAGGTAATCCTAACTTTATCATATCCCACATTTCTATGGGTAGTTCGTTCCACTCGGCGACACAAACTTTTCCTTTCTTATAGTATTCTTCTTCAATCATTACTTTCTGAGGATGAACATCATGTACAAAACACATGTCTGGAGAATGTGTTCTATAGATGTAATTCATTCCCCACCACTCTGATAAGGTGTTAAGGTTTACTTTCTCTCTCGATGGTCCATTACCAACCAAGTATAACATGTCTAGGTTGTCTTGCATAGTTTTATAAGTTTTTGTTTATAGTTGTTGATGTTATAATTCATAAATGACTTATACTTATCAATCTTGTTTATTGTGTCTGGATATATCAGTGTTTCTGATATAAGAGTATTCCATTTCTTACTGTATTCAGTCACATCATCTAGTATACACATTGTCTCTAGTGATATGTTCTTACCAAGGAATTGTTTGAGTAGATAGGGGTGTTGTCCGTTTGTGACAGTCAATATCTCCTGTATAGATTTCTTCTTTAATAGATACATCATGTCTTGTTCAAACTGATAAGATAATCTCTGTTGTCTTTTCTTCCAATCTAAGTAGAGTTTCTTAGATTCATTTTCTAGTAAATCACCAACCCATGCATCTTTCAACGATAGGTTGGCAACATAGAAATCAAGTAGTTCACTCTTATATGTTCTCGCCAGTTTGGCAAAGTGATACTTGTCTTTTCGTTTCATGAAGGATGGTAAGTCTGCCTTGACCTTACCATTGTATTTGATGAAGTCATACGATGCTGAATTAAAATGTAATTTAATTCCTAAGTATAACTGATAACTATCAAATCCCTCACGACTCGACATTACTTATTCACTATAATCTTTTTCTTCTTAGGTACTTCTATACCCGAAAATGCAGTTCTATAAGCTTCTTGTACATCTTCATTTGTTTCACAAAGAAATACATAGTTTGCAATGACCATGAATTCAGGATCCACTTTACCTGTCACTGCAACTCCTTTTGCGAACCCCATGCCACCGTTAGGCGCCTGTACTATCATTCGTGGGTTCTCCAGTCTGAGACCATTATCATCGCCTGCAAACTTTCCAATGTATTCACCACTCATGGTTACTACACTTATTAAATCACCTTTTTTCATCCTCTTCTCCTTAATAACGGAACCCATATGGGTTCTCGTATGTTAATGCTTCAGTTGTATCCTTTGCATCTCTTACACACCAATATAATGGTATAAAGTTTAATCCTGGTACTACAAACATTAACTGCCACCAACCACTACGACCTCTGTCGTGTAATCTTCTTGCTGTTAGTGATATACTTTGAACAAGAGTTGCTAACATAAACAATGCTACTAATACTCCACATTCTTCCATCTCACCGAATGGTTCCAGTATACTCCAAAATGTAAATCCTATTACATAGTTATCTACTAATCCCAGTAGTACTGCAATTATACTTATGTATAATGAGAAGAACCAAAATTCAGGCCTGTCTGACCTTCCGTCAAAATCTGTTGCTCTTGTGACCAACACCGTCTTCAAGTTATCCATGAAGTGTTTAATTATATTCATATATTTCCTTTTATATTTTAAAAAGTATATTTATGTATATGTATTGCTAAACTCTGCAAATAAAGGTATTGAAACAGTAGTGTGCATTGATAACATTTACTTTACTGAACCCTATCTCTTTTAGAGTACTAAGATACCATTCAGTATCATCTATAAACATTACATCAAGTAATTGTTTTTCTTTTATCTTTATCTCTTCTTCTGGCACACCGTTATTAATTTTAAATTCGTGATACTTACCTATCATTAGAGGGTCTAATGTTGTTTTTTCAGATAATACAAATGTACCGCCATCCTTTAAATTATTTTTAATTGAGTTTAAGTATGATATCTTGTCCTTTATAAAATGTAAGGTCCAATTGCATATAATAACATCCATAGTAGGAAACCCTATAGGATAATCCTCAGATAATTTGTATGTTGCAATATTATCTGGACATACATCTAACATTGCCTGGCTATTGTCTACACCATATATGTTCGTAAACCCTTTAGCATGTAAACGTTTTAATGTTTCCCCTGATGCACAACCCACATCTATTATTGATGACTGCTTATTATACAGGTCTTCACATAATTCAACAGATATATCTATGACTTTGTCATAGTCAGGGATATGCTTCTTTGCATGATCTACAAAATTTGGTGCTAATTCTTTATTAAATTCCCATTTATTCATTTTATGAATTTCTGTTCTGTAAATTGATTATTTTCTATTGATGTTTTAAATCCAAAACTTTTAGGCTCATGTTGTTTTATGTATAGACAAGCATAACGTTTTGTATTATTATATACCTCAGGACATTTTTCTTCACAATTTTGCTGGAATTCTT
>Ga0233438_10000050_pt1 | contig 150847 bp, 194 predicted proteins | sample SI_123_September_FD_182720 | JGI IMG/M metagenome (GOLD analysis project Ga0233438, IMG submission 182720) | Seawater microbial communities from Saanich Inlet, British Columbia, Canada - SI_123_September2016_10_MG | ecosystem: Environmental > Aquatic > Marine > Inlet | place: Canada: British... | reverse complement strand
GAAACCTATTACCCACGACCCTTCAACAAGGCCGAGAGGTGATTGACCTATGCCAGATATACCTGAAGAAGTAATCGGTAACATTACAGATGCCCATGGCAAATCTGAAGTAGGCAAGGCATTCTTGTCGTCTGTGTGATACCCTAAACATCTCACTCTTACACGGCCTGTCTTAGTTGGATCATCTCTGTCCTCTACAACACCTATAAACCATATGAAACCATCGTGGCCTAAGAAGTTATTTGGCATTTTCATTTCCTTTCAGTAGGCCTTGGTAAAAAATTCCCATAAATGTTTGCCTTATATCCATCTCTGGTCCATATTTATTCGGGCCTTTTTTATGTGTATTAAATGATAAGATCGACTTGGTCGGTTGCGAAGCAACTCTCTCTAGGCCTTGTTTAAGTACGCTTTGTAACGTTTTATTTACATATTCTCTCTGACAAAGTCTTTCTTTCATGTATTCTGTCGTTTGTTGGCATGATTTGAATAGATAATCTGTAAATATCTCTAATTTCTTAGATATTGTGTACATATGGCCTTTGAGTTGGCCTTGGTCTATGTCTCTAAAAAATTTTTCTGAGATTTCTCTGAATGGACTATAAGTTGTTTTCATCTGCGTTATACCTTTGTTATGTCTATTATCTGCGCTGTTAGACTTTCCTCATCGCCAGTTTGTGTGGTAAATCTGTTTTCGTTTGTCTTTTGAAAGGTAAACTGATCTAATGACGTTTCTAATGGTGAGGCAAGTGTTTCTTTTGCAACGGTCAATATTGTTCTATGTTTGCCTTCGCTTACATCAAAATGTTGTCGTAAATTTGTTATTAAGTATCGACCTGATAGATATATGTTATATCGCTTATCTGCATGTTCATATACTGCGGATGCGTATGATGGCACTTTTACGTTTATGACTTGACCTACGTTTAATGTTGTGTTACCTGGCACTGTCATTTCAAGTTTAATAACATCTAATACACGTTTTAAGTGATTTCTATATGGTAGTATTCTATTTGTCTCATAGCCGTTGGCCATGACGTTGTTATGAATATTTGATGTGTTACTTGCAACCATCGTTTTTCCCTCTGTAAAGTCACTATAGAGTGAATAACGACCATATTTGTTCGTAGCCTTCTCTGACGGATCAGCCGCTGATAATGGCAATGCACTATACTTTACTGCGAACTCATCCTCTACATTTTGATTTTCTAAATGTGGAAACTTGTAATAGTCTGAGGCATAGTTAAATTCTGTTTTTGTAATTGTTTTGTTATATGTGTCATGTGACAATACTGTGTTTGAAAATATACCATCAGTTGATTCTTCTAATGAGTCTGTGCTGTTTGAGAACTCATGTGAATAAACTCTAAACAGTGCCGACATATCAGGATTGTTTGGATTTGATGGATTTGGCACTTCCGAACTGGCAAGATTATAAGTTATATCTGTTTCTAATGGTGACCCATTTTCAACATCTTTCATCATACTATCATATGATCTAAAATGAAAACCTCTTGTTGTTTCATAAAAGTGAAATGATGGTGTGTTTGTGTAATTTGATAATGCTCTTGTTGATAAGAACTCTATGGCATCTAATGGTCTTAAATTAGGTATGACTACTTTTTTATTTTCTGAACTTGGTTCTACATATAATCTTTTGTGACTACCAATACCCCATTCTGATTTAAATATGTTTGAAACGGCCTTGTCGTATGAACCTGTAAAGGCACGACTTACTCGTTTTCTTGTGCTTCGTATTGCCTCTGCTGATACAAAGTCAAGCACAAATACTTGATTTCTATTTGTAACAGTTGATTGAGCGGCAATGTTGTGAACATACATTTTATGCTTTGTAAAATCTATTTCACTGTTTGTTTCTGTCTCAACAGGTGTTCTTGCCTTAAACTCAACAAACTCTTTTCCGATAATAGGAAACTGCTCAACAATGGCACGTTGATCTAAAAATCCTATAGTTCCTGATAGTGTGTGATTGTTAATACTTTCGTATATGTCAATGTAAGTTACATCATCGGTAATGTCTAAAGCATCGCCTTTGTAATTATATAGGATAATATTGCTTAGACGAAAATCATCAGCATATTTTAGATTATTATCTGTGTAAGTTGTTTTTGCCATTTCATTATCTAGTTATAATTCGTTGATACTCCTGAACAAAGTCTTCCAAGTAGTCAGGATTTAGTATTTTGATTAATCTTTTTTTTGTTTGTAGTCGTTCTTCGTACTCTCTATTTGATACAGGATATGCATTAGGATAATCTGCGTTGACTTCTATTACATGTGAGTTATCAAGTGATGCTGTAGGACCACTTAACTGATTTATTTCATAGTGATGTATGGCACCTGGATTTTCGTATTTGTCTTTTAAGTATTTACCAAACTGCACTTGACTCATCGGCCAGTCATAGTAACGGCATTTAATTTTATTTACTGACATAACTACCCAATGATAATAAACTGAACTATAAAATCTGTTTGAAACCATTTCAGGTGTTTCGCCATCTTTTACTTCGTACTTGTCTAATAGAACTGCCTCATCAACAATGCCGTCTCTTACTTTAAAGAAACGAAATATATCTGTGATAAGATTAAATTCATTCTTGCCTTCTAAGTCATAAGAAATTTTCGGTAATGTGTTAAAGTATTGCATTGTTAATTCCTACCTCTATTTCCATAGCCTGGTCTATTTGTTGTTCGTGTTACCTGTGATTCTGAATTTGAATCTGATTTCTCAGACAATTTACGATATTCATCTGAGTCATCAACACCAACACCACCACCAAATAAAGTTGATCTGTCTGCGACTTCAACTTCTTTAAATTGTAATGTTACATCTGTTTTGATTGGTTGAGCACCATGTTGATTGCCTCTAAATGTGGCAAACTTCTCACCACCATATTTAATATCTACATTTTCTAGTACGAGTGTTAAAGCAGGATGAATATATTTGTTTTCTTTTCCTCTATACATGTATTTTAAATTAAACTCTGCTGGTATTTCATAAGTCAAGGCATTGTTTCCTTTTCTTCTAGGCAACATGTAATAAGTGAACATGTTTATAATATCATCTACTGTCTGTGCCTCATCAACATTTGATGGCATAAATGAAAAATCAAAACTAAACTGTCTAAATCCTAGACCAGTAAATATAACTTCACTTAAATTTTGATTGACTACTGAACCTGTTACTGATTGTTGAGCACCACCTGTTCCAGCAAGTCTACCTGCACCAGCAAAAAATCCTTGTAGCTGTTGTCCTACACCACCACCTAATGATTTAATACCATTTATAAATCCATCTGCATTTTTTACCTTACCACCAGTTTCCATAACATTGGCAAGACTAAATCCAACAGGACTTAATGCGTCATCGGTATAGTCTGCTTTGTGTGATACAGATATATTTTTAGGTGTGTATATTGATATGGCTCCTACTGCAAAATCTGGTTTAGCAGCTTCACCTCTTCCAGCAAATATTGTTGTTCTTTGTTTTTTTTTATATAATGATTGTTTACCATCGGCAAACTTTGCCTTTAGTCTTCTTTGTTTTTCTGTTAACAATTTATTGACAGATTGATTTTTAATTTCAGAATTTACAAACTGTGCCTGTTGAACATTTGAATCACTTTTAAAACCATATCTATACACTTGTTCTGGTTTCTCAAATATAGTGAATAAAAGATAATGTCCGTCTGTGTCTTCTACGTTTAATGGATAACTTTTTACAATCATTTTTAACCTCTCATATATTTATATGTGTAAAATAAGATTAATATGGTGATTTAGTAATGTTTCTAGGATTAGATGATGATAATCTAGGTCCCATAAAAGTACTCTTGGCAGTGTTTGTAACTTGATTTAATACTGTGTTATTTTGCATATTGCCCATTCCTTTAGTCATGTAGCTTTTTGCTATATCGTTCTCATTCTGTAACTGTTTCATTGAGTTTGCCTTAAGCATAACTTGATCTGCATTTATTTGATAAACTTGACCTAATCCTACACTTTGCCCTTTTGTGTCAGAAATCGCTTCAGTTGTTGCCTGTGCAACTGTGTCATCCACTTCTCTCTCTGCGTTCTTCATATCTCTAGCGGCACTAGCAGCGTCTATGGCAACACTAGCAGCCGTTCCTGCACCAGGAACCAGACTAGCAGCACCTGAGGCAACTTCCATACCTGCACCAGTAACATCACCTGCCATTAATCGTTGAGCACCAAATAATAGTCCTGCACCCAAACCGAGGATAGGTATTTTTTTAATAACAGATTTAAGAGCGGTTTTACCTAACGCTTTACCACCACCTTTTGAAGCAGCCTTACCAGCTACATCAGCACCTTTACCTTTTCCAAAGAATTTCTGTCTTAGTTTGTTGAGTCCAAATAGACCACCAGCACCAGCAGCAGCACCTCCAGCACCCATGGCAACATTTTTTCCTGTGTCAAGTAATTCACCCATGCCTTCGTTTTCATCTTTATATGCCTCTAATAATTCCTCTAGTAAGTATTTTGACTCAAGTGTATTTTCAGCAATCAACTCAAATAAATTAGTTTGTTTTTGGTCTTTATTTGCCTGTTCTTTTTGTGACTCTTCGGATACTTTTCCCGTACCAACATTTTTAGCAAGATCACCAAGTTCATCACCAACACTACCTAATGATGTGTCGTCTGAAAAACTACTTGATGATTCTGGTTTAGAAATACCTTTTCTCGTTTCAGCAGCCTCTTTTAGTTCACCTCTAGTTCTTTCTTTTGCAGCTCTCAATCCTGTCGATTTAGCAAGTCTATCTGCCTCACCTTTTGCTTGCAATCTCTCTCTTATCATATCGCCTACGATAGGAAGATCACCTAAAAATCTGTCTGCTAATTTTAGAGGTTTGAATTGTGATTTAAAGTCTTCAAAGGCAAATGCAGCCCGAGCAATAGGACCTTTTAAATTTGTTATTTCAAGTAGTACTGGTTCAACTGTTTTTTTGATATATTCTTGTTCTTTCTTATCATACAATCTTCCACCTTGTACTTCATTTAAAAGTCTTTCATATTTTCTGATAAATCTAACTAAGTCATTGTAGGATCCATCTTCAAGGTTTTCAATATCACCTCTAAGTTGTTCTGGAATGTTTTTTACAGCACTTGATACCTTATCAAATTTTATATCACCTGTTTTGTTTTCTTTTGAAAATTGTTCATCAACTTTTATCTGAACATTTTTAGAAAATTGTGTTCCTGCTTCAGCAATTGCAACACGATCAGACTCACCACTAAATTTTTCTCTTTTTTCTTTTAACAATGTCTGAAATCGTTTTAATCTTACCATTACTCGAACCTCTTGTTGATGTATTTGTAAACAGCTGTAATTTGCATTATTTCTTACTCTTACTTGTTCCTGTATATAAACCAAACCAGGCAGCGCCAGCACCTACAACGATACTGATTAACCCACTTTGTTCCATAGTTGGTGCTTGTAAATTCATATACCATATTACACATTTGTATAATAAGATAATGTAAACTGTTAAAAACAATCTAGGAAATATTCTCCATGCGTCAACAGCCTTTGCAAGGTCAATTAAACCTTGATATTTGTTTTTACTAGAGTCTACAGTTGACGTATCAATCTCTAACTCTAAATTTACTTTTTTAGTTTGTTCTTCCATGTTTATCCTCTACTTTTTTTTGCTTCATCGAGTCTTTGTTTCTCGTCTCGTAAGTGTTCTAATAGAAGGTCTATGTATATCTCCCTCTCCCACGGCACCATTGACTCTAATTCATCTAATGAATATTTATGATGATGAATCAATGCAAAATTAGTTCTATAGTAATTTTCTAGCGTGTCATGGTTGAGGGAAACTAAAAAAAATCTTTAGTTCCAGACAACTTCAAACTAAACTCTTTACCAGACTTAGGATTACTATATTTAATAACATGTTCAATTTTAGGTATTGATTTGAACCATTTAACAAGTAAATCAAACTGATCCTTAGTTAATGTATCAATCCATTCATTAAACTCCTCGTCTGTTATGTCCTTTCGATAGTAAGTATCATCGCCATTGTATATCATTTTTAGACAATCTTTAATAAGAGATAGACTTAGGATGGTTGTTTCATCATCTTTTGCCACTTCTCTTATTGTAGGATATCTTAATACAACGCCGTATGATTCTGTAAAAGGTACTTCAAACTTGAATTTAGAATCAATCTCAACTTTTATTTCATCGAGGTTTAACTCATAATCAACTGTAACCTTATCATCATCTGGACATTTAAGTTTTAATTTGACAATCTCACCTACTGACTTTGATCGTATCTTCAAAAACAAATATTCAAAATCAAATATAGGTAGTTTTTCTACATCTATTTTATTGTCTGTACAATTAGACACAATTTGAATTAAAGCTTCTTGGATGGCAGTTTCGTTATTGGCTTCTAATGCCACTAACATAACTTTTTCCTCTTTAACTAAGAACGGTCTAAATTTGATTTTTTGTTTTGTAGATGGTAACTCACATTCATAAGTAGGTGTCACAATCTTCGGTATTGCCATAATTTAACTCCTTTATAATATTATAATATAATTCTATTTATTAGAAGAATGGAGGCACTACTCTGCCACCAAATATCTTACCTGTTGGGAATCTTGTTTTTGCTATGTTGACAACGTCTCGGCCTGCTCTTCTAATATCAGGTGGTAATTTTCTTATTAATGAACCAAACTTACCATATTGGTCTAAGTTGTCTATTTTAGCAATGTTCCCATGTAGTTTGCCTGGTACAACATTATATCTACCTTCATTGACTAGTGCCAAATCAGCAGCAGATAAGTTGTATCTATAAGAAAACGTAACTGATAATTTTACTAAATCTGCTGAACCATAACTCATTGATATATCACTAATAGTTTTTGGGAATGCTTCCATTACATGAACAAAACTAGTCCCAACAGTTGCATGTGCCATAGGACCCATGTACTGATTGTTTGATGTAGGTTCACTTCTCTTACCAAAAACTGACATTGCCTTTTCAGCAATTGATGAAATATTTTTATTAACTGGTTGTGGTTGTAACTCTGGATTTGTCTTTACAGTTACTAATGGAAATATATCAATTGATCCAACATACTCATCATAATAATTAGCGTTGTAAGTATATGGATTAACTGCCATGTTTTGCCATGACTTAAACAATTGATGTTCGGCCATATCTTGTCCCATGTAAAATGTAAGTGTTAAATCATCATAGGTAACACCTCTTGCAATTTTTCTTTCAGGACCATATAGATCATCTTTTGTTTCATCTGCGATTGTTCTACCTGGTAATGTGGCACCTTCACAGAAAAAAAACAATCTGTCTTTAATACTTTTGTGTAACGAATTTGTATAGTCTGAAGCAATTTGATATTCTTCAAACTCTTGGTCTAAATTTGATTGTGAAAGTAATTTATTAGGAAAGTTAATAGTTACCATGTAACGATTTGTTCTTGCCAATCCACTACCTTCAGAAATAAACGATCTAAACTTATTGACTTCGGTGTTTCTGTTGATACTTGCTCTACTTTGATCTACTCGTTTTTGTGCTTCAACAGGATCAAATCCTCTATCTCTAGGCAATCCTATTCTTACATCGAACCCACCTATTTTTACACCTTGTCTGAATATTGCCATTATTTTTCCTTTTTACCACATTGGCATCTTTTGCCAAACAGTTTATCAATTAGTTTATTAAACCATTGTTTCATTATTGATCCCTTTTTGCTACTTTACCAGCGTTTTGTCCCTCTTTTAGGACATAATTTTGCGTTCCGTTAGCACCAGTTTCAACTGATCTAACTAAAGTTCTTTGTAATATTTTTTCTTTATGCTCTTTTAACTTTTGTTGTCTATGCATTTCTAACTGTTTTGTTCTATCTCTGTCCATTATAACATCCTCCTACTATCTGCCCACACTTGTCGCTCTGTGGCTTTCTTAAATCTTGCCACAGGAAGATAGGCTGCAATAGCAGCGTCATCCATATTTATCTTCAAAAAAGGAGTTGTTGCCTTGGCATACAAATACCTTTTAAGTGTCGGCTTGATTATTTTTAAGTTCTTCAAGTCATCGTAATACACAACAAATCTACTGTTTTCTTCAAACCTTGGACTGTTTGTATATCGCTGTAATATATCTAATAATTTAAATCTCAAAGTTGGTGGTAAATAGTGAAAATTTATTCCTATAAACCCACCAGGTACAAACTTTAATGGCAACACTAGAGGAAACACGTCATAATATTTTAATGTGTTGGCATACTTAGGACTATAACCAAACAAATTTAGATTACCTTCAGTTGGTGATCCTTTTGATTTGCCTTGTCTAATTAATTGACTTGCATTTGTCTTAATTTTAAGTCTATTAACCTGTGCTCTATACCAATCAACAGATTTTCTATTTTTAAAATCTCCTGCTTTGTCCTTTAGTCTATCAAATACAGTTGCCATATGTATATTTATAATGAAATAAATAATAATATGAGATTTAAGAAACTAACAAATATAGATAAAAAACCATATAAAAGCAAATATACACCTACTAATCCAGAGAAGTATAAAGGTGATGTTACAAATATAATCTGTCGTTCTAGTTGGGAACGTAAGTTTGCCAATTGGTGTGATAGGAATGAAAATGTCACTGAATGGGGTAGTGAAGAATTAATAATACCATATAGATCAGTTGACAATAGAATACATAGATACTTTCCTGACTTCTACATGAAGTATAAGCAACCAGATGGCACTTATAAGAAAATAATAGTTGAGATTAAACCTAAGTATCAGGTACAACGGCCTGTTAAGAAAACAAGAAGTAGCCGTGTTTATAGAAATGCTGTTTTAACTTATGAGACCAACAGGCGTAAGTGGGAGACCGCAAACGCCTGGTGTATTAAACATGATATGAAATTCGTTATACTTACCGAAGATCATTTAAAGACTTTTTAAGCAGAAAATTGCATATCTAATTCTTCATCAAGTTTGTTTGATTTCTTTAGATTAAATTCTCTACTTACTAATCTCAAATTTGAGATGTCGTCTGAACCTTTTTTACTCAAAGGCACAATGTGATCTACATGGTACTTTTCATCAAGTATTTCATGTAGTGGTATCGACTCACCTGACACAGCGTCAAAGCCATTTTGTTTGGCCCATAACTCGTATCTATATTTCTGATACGAGTCTGATCTCGGTGTATATTCATTGATAACATCTGTATTAAGAAGATTAGCGTATATATCATTTACATACATGTTCATTCTGTATTGTATGATATTGGCATTGTTCTTTCTTAACATACGGTCAAATGTATAAACATCATCATCAATATCGTAGGTCTTTTTACTTTGTATATTCTTAATCACAAAGCCTTTGTACCATTGATAAAAGAGTTTTCTATCTTTTATGACAATGTTTTTATCTTCAAGCAATTTTGTTAGCATGAAATAATCATAGAACAAAAATGTTTTTGAGTTTATCTTGTCGGTATTACTTTCATTGATAAACTTACAAAAATCTGTAAAGTCTTTACTAAATTTGTGTAAAAACTTAACAGCAGGATTATCATCTGACTCATCTGCATACATTTTGTTTTTAGCAGTGTCGGAGATATTCTTCTCGTTTTTGTATGAGTAACCAAGTAAACAGTTAGCGATGAAGTCGTCAAACTTCAATCTTGTTATCTCGGTCTCACTAAACAGTTTTGACATGTACTCAATGTTTTGATCTGACAATAGTTTTATAGTATCAGCAACTACATTCAACATACCATTTCTTTTTTCTTGGCCGTTCAATGTTTTACCATCGTTGACTCTTAAAAAAAGATTAGATATATCTTTCTTACTTGCCTTTGTAACCATAATAACATATATTTTAGCATTGTCAATGGCATTAACTAAATTGATCTCGTTTTTAGTTACTGACTCTTTCAATGTAGAATATGAAACAGGTTGTGTAACTTCTACAAACGATTCATTGTTGTTATTGTCAAGTACAAACATCTTTCTAGTTTTCGGAAACTGAAATAGATTGTTTTTGAATTTCAACAAAGCAACTACTCTATTCCAACCATCAACAACAATGTATCTGAAACCTTTGTCAATGATAGATTGAAAATACTCTTGGTCGTTTTGAGTATCAGCATTGTTTAAGCATTCTTTTGCGTCAACAATGACTAGAGGTGTTACTGCATTACCAGTAGCAACTGATTTGATGAAACTTTGACGCATAGTATTGTCCCATCTGGAATCAATCCCTACAACATCAATTGTTTTGTCTTTTGATTTAAATATTCCTACCTGAAATGATTTGTCTAGGTAAGATTGCTCCAGTACGGTATTATTTAATACTTCGTAACTAAAGTCTTTCATTTGTGATAATAACATAATATATCCTTTCTTATTATCGGTTTAATAATAGAATCAAACACAATTGTTTAATTCATAGTAATACTATATCATAGTTTGACGCTTTTGTCAAGCGTGAAACTGGTCTTTTTTAGGGTTATTTTATGTGTATTTTAGATGAGAACAAAACGAGAACATTTAGTAGGGTGGCCCGAAGGCCACCCTTTGGAAAAGTGAGAGAGATAGTTTAGGAATCGTCTTCCGCTAACTTGCTAAAATAAGACAAATCATCAGTAGATTCATCCTCTTTTCCTACAGAAACGTTAGTATGAGGAACATCATTACTAATTGGTGGGAGATCAATATCCTCAACCGTTTCTGTACTTCTTTGTCCAGTAAGTGTCTTATTCAGTTTCTCTTTGAGTTCGTCATAAGACTTAAAGTTACTTGGATCAATGAAGGCCTTTAGAGCATGTTGAGATTTCCACAAAGTGTCAATCTCCTCATCAGTAGGTTTTACTCTACTAACTGGCTCAAATTCAGACTTATCGTAATTCCAGTATCCATCAACTTTTCTGATTTTTAGTTTGAAGTTTGCACCTTCCCAAAAATCAAATGGGTTAACTGCCTTCTCATCTTCAAATTGAGGATTCATCGCTTCAGTAATCTTATCAAATATCTTTTTACCGAATTTGAATAAGAAAACTTTGCCATCGTTCTCTGGATTTTTTGGATCAGAAACAACTAGAATATTAGAATAGTGTGATAACTTTCTTTTTCTTTTTCTAGCAATCTCTTTATCTGCTTCGATACCTGTATTCCACAATCTAGTGTTTTCTTCACTAACAGGATCTTTTTGATTTAAAGTTGTCAATGAGTTTTCAATATACCACTGACCACCTGGTCCTTGAAAAGCATGATTCCAGACTCTCTGCCATGGTAAGTCTTCACCTTCGATAGCAGGTAAAAATCTAATTACTGCATATCCGTTACCAGATTTATCTAACTCTGGTTTCCAGAATCTATCGTCTTGGTATGACTTTTTCTTTTCAGGTTGTTCGATTGATTTTTCTAACTGTTTAGTTAGTGTATCAAAGTTTGACTTTGACTTTTTTAGGGCTTCTAATGCACTTGACATTGTATGTATCTCCTTGTATGTATTGTTGTATGTATTAATTTAAATGTAAGTATAGTATTATTTATAAAACTTTTACTGGCAATCATCATTATTTTTATAAGTTTTTTCTTTAAATTTCTTATATTCTTTAGCCCACTGTTGTGCTGTGGGTTTTGGACGTGGTAATGATTTTTGAATTTTCCATTCTTTAATCTTTCCACATCGACTCACAATCCAGTCTAGTATTCTATAAACAAAGTTATCAAACATAATTCTTATTATATCACACTTTACTCATTTTGTCAACAAGCTGTGCTTGGGTTATATATTGCAATCTACCTTGTTCTTCCCACTTATTCCACTTGTCTATTTTCTTGTTGGTGGGTTTATTATCTGTGCCTTTGTTTACCTTATAGAACTTGATATTAGGATTCCAATCTATTAAGGTATACCACTGACTAATCCAGTTGTCTGCTGGTATGGCACTATTCTTATCTATGCCGTAGTGTTTTGTATTTTTAAACATATTATTTAAAAGCAATGTATCTGAAACTAGGTCATGGCCTAACAAATATATTTCATCTGGTTGTTCTACCTTTGTAGCAATGTATCCACTAGATGGTCCACATGCCCAACCATGATCTTTGTAATCTTTAAACACTTCTCTTAAATCATGTGACTTATCATTCTCATGTATCCAAGAAACAAATACCTGTGAACTTTGTATTTTCTTTTTTACTATATCTGGTGTAGCATTAGGATGTGATCTCTTTACATTTTTAATAATACTTGCCATACCAGCAATAGATGTTCCGTGTATTACAAATTCTTTTGCGTCACCTCTTTCGTTTTCTTTTATAACATCAAAGTCTTTTACTAAGTTGTAGTCTTCACTTGTAACAAATCCACCAACAACTGTATCATACATTTCAGCAGGTACTTTTGTCCAGTTTCTGAACCAACATGGTTTGTCATAAGCAAAACCACTGTGATATATTTCATGTACAATACCATTATCAACTGCCGTCAATACATCTATTAAATCTGCTTCTTCTCTATAAGCAGCGTTACACATATAAATCTTGCCGTGTTGTTTTAGTGATTGCAAAGGAAAGTCTCTACGACTTTCACCGTTACCTATACAAAATACTCGTTTCATTTTATAATCTTGTTATCAAATTATTAGGTTTATCAATAGGCATTCCTGTTCTATCAAACCATTTGTTTTTATAGTTATAAACATGTCCTAATGAACCATTATCTAACTTAATAGATTTCTTTTGTACATTGTATTCAGTTGTAGCATCTTTTAAAACTACATATACTTTGCCATGTAAATCCATATAAACTCTATCAATTTTTGTATCACCTCTTTTATTAGTCTCTGGTAACATATCATTATAATCCATAACTACTCCTTAATCAAATATTTGTGACACATAGGAAAATGATCTTTTATGTGTCTGGTAAGTTGCATACTCACTTCTCTAGTTTCTACTTGAGAGTCTTTTTTATTTCTTAAATTACACACTCTAGCAAATGCATAGATTGAACCTGACCATATCCATTCTGTCATCATGTTTTGTGGTAATATCATTCTTGCCATTTCAGGTGCAATATCCTTATCTAACATAGAACCATATAATTCTTTTGCTGACTTTACAAAATCTGTAATATCAAATTCAACTTCTTCGTCACTTGATCCTTGTTTTTTATTTTCTGCCTTTTTTCTCCACATGAAAGGTACAAAAAACTCTGGTTCTTCATCTACATATCTTCGACTAACTTCATTCCATACTAGTCCTACTTGATGTTTAACTAGTTGTCTTGCTACAAATATAGGTGCCTTTATTCTAAAAGATATAGACGCATGAGCAAATGGTGACCAGTGTTCATGGTCTGCCAAATACTTTATAAGTTTTTCGTCTTTGTCATCGAACTTTGATTTGAATTTATTAAAAGATACTCTAGCAGCATTAACTACTGATAAGTCACTACCCATTTTATCAATTACACTTATGTTCATACAAACACCTCTCTCATTATAAATTTACATTTAGTTGTATTATATCTAACAAATGGTGAATACTTTTTTAACCTTTTTGAGACATCAGGCCAGATAACTTGTTCCGATATGTTCTTATCCCAATTCTTAACAAACGATAATATCTTATCAAAGATGATGATCGTTTCCAATCTGATCTTTTTTGAAAGAAGTAACCGTAGCAAGATAGGATGTTGTCCGCTATTGCATAAGAGACCATCATCAAAGCGAATAGAGTTGTCGCTAAGGTCATTATAAAAAACAGTACAATCATTTCGAAAATTGTAACTAAAAGATTCATTATATTTCTTCCAATCGTTGTAATTAGTTTCTCCTTCATTTCTTACTAAATCCCCTACCCAAGTTTTGGTTTTGTTTAAGAAGTTTGAAACGAAATACATCATCAATTCTTCTTCGTTATATTTAGTCGTTAATTTATGGAAGAAAAACCTATCGTTTCTTTTTAGAAACGTATTCATACTGCAATTTACTTTAGCGTTATGTTTAAAATAGTCATAACTGTCGGAAGTAAAATGCAACTTAATAGCAAGATATAACCTGTAACATTCATAACTCGTCATAGTGGCAAACAAGCAGTACTTGATTTTTCAATCAGGTTCAACTTCTCAGCCTCCATTTGTATTTTTTCTTTTAGTGATTTGTTTATTAATGGTCCTACAGTTGACGTGTCTATATCGTTTTCTTCACAATATTTTAACACAGCATCCATGTATGGAATTCTTCTCTCTTTAACCATTGCTTCTATAAGCAATCCAAACCTTTTACTATTCATCAACATAATATAATTCCTATTGTTTAAAATTCAACCATATCTCGTTCTCGGTTGGCGTATTCTCTATTTTGATATTCAAACTTTATACTTTCAAAAACAAATGTTTTACTCTTTTTGTTTCCTAATGCACTTAGATATTCACCTGATCTGTTAGGGTGCCACTTACCTAGTGACGCCTCTCTACCCATACCTAAACTACCTGTTGTGTTTGTACCTACAACATAAGCGTTATCGTTATCTGGTTGTTTTACTAAAACAGAGTCTTGTGAATATTTTTTACCTAGAGCAACAGCAAATTGTTTTGTTCTATTCTTATCTTTATCTTCAGGACCGATTATCATAAAAGACATTTCAACTGTTCCTTGATATATGCCTTTGATAGTTAAGAAACCAAATCCATTTCTTCTAATATCTGCCTTTAGTTCTTTTGTTCTTTTGGCATTTTCAGCCTTTGTAAACTGATCTCTTTCAGCAGATACGATAGCAATGTTTCTTTTTTGAGTATGAGAATAGACTCTACTCAAACTTGCTTCGTTATAAAGTTGTTTAAATTGTTTCATATCTTATTATAACACGTTTATGTTTAAAAGTCAATATTCTATTTAAGCCACTTGGCTTCTTCATCTGTATATGGCCACATTATTTTATATATTCCTTAAATTGTTCTTTTACTTCTTCGTTCAATGAAAAATTAAATGTAATGTATATTAAACACGATTGTGAACCATCTGGTGTAATCATCATTGGTATTAACTGATCGTTCTCCATGTTTATATAGATGATTGAAGCAAAAACTACTTCGCCATCTGCACTAGCACCAACTCTACCAAATGAAATTGATATAGGTGTATAGTTATGATCTCTTACATATTTTTCTGTGTCAGCAGGTAACCCACACCAAACTGGCATTTCTGATGGTACTAGATTAAGCGGTTTATGATCTGAATGTGATGCTGTAGCAAATAAACATAATAACAATGTGAGTAATAGTTTTTTCATTAGTAAGTCCTTGTTGACTTAACTATTTATACTACATTCGCTATTTGTTTGCTATGTTGATTGAAAAAATCAGTTGTGTGTTTAACAAATAACTCTTGGTGTTCTTTAATCTTGTCTTTACCATGTATCCATTCTTGTACAAAACCGTCTTCACAAGCAGCTAAAATTACTGTTTGTTCTATCTTCTTCTTAGGATATAGTTCTTCAAACATTTTAGCATATGCTGAACATTGTAAAAAGTTAGAATAGTTGTATTTTTCGTCTCTTTGTTTTGTCGAGGTTTTAAAGTCAATAATAGATAACTTGCCTTTGTATGTAGCAACGCAATCAACTTGACCTGCAACTGACCATTCTTTTGAATACATTATTTCCTCTAACAAATAAATTTCTTCTATTCTTGCTAGATAAGGTTTAACAATTCTAAAAAGACCTAATGGTCCTACTTTTGTAATTCCTATAGACTTCTCATCTTCATTGTTTAAATGATTTTCTATAAGTGTGTGAGTTGTCTTACCTCTGGATGTTGCCTGAAGTGAGATATAACTTGCCATTGCTTCACCAACGGCCTTTCTCCACTTCTCTAATACTAGTTTCTTCTCTGGTATTGATCCTAAGATAGATGTAACAGATGGCATATTTACACCATCTACTTCATAGATTCTAATTCCGTTTTGATTCTTACCCTTTTTACCTAAGTTTTTTGGTAAGACGGATTGATCTAATTTCACATGTTTAAAAGTCATAATATATTTTTCCTATTGTTACATCAAAGATGATTGAATAAAGGTTGTAACTGTCTCAACTGCTTGATTTATAGTTTCACCATTTTCAGTTAATTGAGCTTTACCTTGTTCCCAACTCTTTTTTTGAAACTCAATAATGTTTTCTTTTTCTGCAATTAACCAGTTTTTTATATTTTCCATATTTCTCCTATTGTTTAAGTGTCTATTATAACACAAAAATAGAAGAATGTCAAGCACCTATGATGATCTATATTCCATCATATGATCATTGATTAAATCGGGACTTTGTCTTAATTTATCCCGTTTTTCCTTTCATTTAGGATCGTAAGATTCGTAACAAGTTTTGTTACTATCGTTTTTATATGCTCTCAATATTTGTTTTCGGTTTTCACCATCTGCTCTATATGAGCAATGCACCCAACCACTGTTCGGTTCATCTAAGTTATGAAATTCCAATATCATTTGGTCGAATTCACAATTTTCACTGATCCATTTTACTAGTTCAGCATTTGAAAGACTATGAATTTCAAAGTCTGCAGCCTGGCCTTTGGCATGCTGTGATGTTTTAGATGATCCTATTGCTTCACACAACTCTGGACTTCTATAGCCGCTAGATATTGAAACCACTTTTTTAAAGTGATCTCTAACAGGTTGTAATACGTTTTCGCATAACTCTTTTAAATTATTCATGTGATCTTCACTAGGGTTATTGTTAATTCCCCTACGAGTAGCTGTTTGACTTCTAGTCATTTCGCTTAAGCTAAAATTGTTACTTAGTTTCATTATTTTCCTCTTGTTAGTTGTAATAACTTATCCATTTGTGCCTTAATTATCGGCGCTCTATTCGGCCAGTGTATGTAAGGCTCATTTGATTTTGATAAGTTGTATAAAAATGGTAATACTATTTTTTCTATTTCTTTAAATCTTTTTACAGTGTCAGCGTCCTGTATTTCTTTTGTAACAGTTTCTTTTTCTGCTGTAATTTGCATTATCTCGTTCATCATTGTTTTGATATCTGCAACATCTGTTTTAACTTTCGCTAATTCTAAATTAGAGTTTTCAATAACTGATGGATCAATAGTTGGTTGTTTTTCTGTTTCTGGTTTTGAAGAAACAGCTGTAAAACCGTAATCTACATCTGTATCAAACTCTCTCATAAAATCTGGTAAATCTGCCATGAGTTCTCCTTTAATTAAGGGCAAGCTTCCTAGCAGGAAGTCCTGCCCTTTTTATGGAATTATACAAAAAGTGGATTGACCTACTCGTCTCTGGTATACGACCGTTGCTTTTCAGTTGCTCACTTTGTATAGTATTATTTATTTTTTCCATGTTGTCTAGCCCTATGTTTTTTAATTACTTGATCTGTTTTTATCTCTTTAATTGATCTTTTTCTATGTTCTTTTGCAAGATGACTTTGTGGATGTGCTTCTGCTATCTTAGATTGCACTTCTTTCCATCCTTGATCACCTCTATAACTAATACCACTAACACCACCTACAATATTAACACTTGTAATCTGTTGTTTTACATGTTTGTTCTTTTTAAGATATTCTTCCATTTCAGAAATGGTCATCATTTCATCATAGACTTCATTAGTCTTTTTATTTTCAAATGTATAGATTGGCATTACAGATTTTTGATAGCTTGTAACTTATCTTTTGCTTCTGCTAATTTAGCAGTTTTCTTCTCTGCTGTTTCAACATAATCTATATGTTCAGCAACGCCAATAGGTTCTGCTAAAAATAGTTTTAAGTCTGCTTCTGCAACTGCTATATCACCTTCTAATTTTTTTATTAGTGCTTCTTTAATCATATGTTTATTTATCATCTCCTTTATGTACTTCATACATAATTAGTAGAACATAACATCCTACTACTGTTAATGTTATTCCTATAAATCCTAATGCTAGTCCGTATCCTAATGTCATAAGTATTTCCTTTTGTACCAGTTAAAAAACTTTTTATCATTAAAGTATTCTGCAATATGATTAGCAGGTACTTGATCACTTCTTATACAATCTGCAACATCCTGATAGTCTGTAACATCAAGTTTAAATTGTTTACTTTGTTTTACTTGACTCAATGCCATAATGTTCTCTTTCCATTTTCACTTTTGTAATATTCTGCCATAGTTCGGCCATCCATATTTATCTGGTGACTCACCAACATATCGCCAACGAATAACTCCTGTATCAGGATTTCTTTCGTATATTTTTGGTTTCTCTTTTTGTACTCTTTTTTTTGTTAAAGATTTTGTCATAGTTTTCCCTATATTGCTTATTAGGAATCCTGCTTTTTCCATCCCACTTACCTGGCATTTTGTTCTATTCCTTTTTTATACCAATCAGGCATTACTGCATTTGGTTTTTCCCACTTAGCAAATCTTTGTTTTTCTAGTATATAGTATTTTCTATAAGACCCTACTACATCGCCTACTATTTTGCAATGTTCTGGCATTGCTGGTGTAGCATCTGTACCTAAAATATCTAATGGTGCATTTTTAGGTGGAACAGATAATAGTTGACCTAGTTTTGTAATAGAAACATGATCTTTATCTTTTTGCCATCTTAGTTTGTATTCTTCATTTAGAGCAATCATGTGTTTGTATAACCATGTGTAATTGTAAGCAGACTTTAGAACCCATTGTGTACTAGGGTGACCTAACCAACCTGCCTTGTAGATAGTTGCTTCTTCATTAGGATTATCAAGTTTCCATCTTTTGATATTTCTGCCGTTCTTTGTTTTAGCAATATATTCTTTGCCATCTAGCACACGTTTTGCCGTGCATAGCATTTGAGCAGACTCAAGTATCATCTTAATTATATGTTTATCACACATCATCTTTGCTGCCGTAGCAGGATTTTTATCAACGTAAAATATATTCATTAGTGTATCGACTTTATATAGTAGTTCATCATATTATATTTCTTACACAATTGTTCAAATACACCGAACCAGTATTTCTTTGCCCAATCTGATTGAGCGTTTTTACACGCTCTTTCAGCATTTTGTATAAGTCTTTTTTGTTCTTGTCTATTTTTCATAGTCATATACTATCACATTTTTAACACTTTGTCAAGCATTAAGAGTGATTAACTTCTCCCAAAGTTTTAATGATTCCATACTTCTTTTTAAGTTGCATAATCTCATCTTCTCTACCTGCAAAGTTAAAACCATAACTACTTGTATTTGATGTATAGTTGTAAAATGCTTGTTCAGCATTATCACCTCTTACATAGAAAACCCAACAGTTTTTTGTATTAAGGACAAACCAAAAATTCTCTTTGTCATCAATCTTTTTCATTATTAGATTTTCATCAGGTATTCTCCAAGTTCCATCGCTGTTATCTCTGGTTGCCTGAACATACTGTTCAACTTCAGCACCTGGTTCTGCAATCCACTTTTGAAATTCAGTTAATTCCTCAGCATATACGTTTGTGTTTAATAACATAATTGTTACTATAGTTGCCATCAATTTATTCATACTATCTCTCCTCGTTATTAGTTATACTTTTGTCACTGGCATAAGTTGACTCAAGTTCTCTTATCTTATTGATAATTCTACTGACTCTAACATCATAGTCTTTTGTAGTAGAAAATTTATCAATGTTTTTTATTAGTTGTAATGGATTAGGATCCACATTTCTAACAAAATATTGTTTTCTTACTGCTCTAAATTCTTTATAGGCAGGATGTTCGTTTAAAATACGGATATATTCTTTTACACTTCCACACTTTGTATCAAATATTCTTACTTTCCAAGTTGTGTTTTTAACACCTAAAGGTCTTAAACCTGGCACTTCTTTACTCCATGTTCTAATACCAAATAGATTATTTGCTTCTTTAGCAAAACGACTTTCTCCCCAACCACTTTCTAAAGCTGCCTGAGCAATAATCATTTCATAAGGTATTCTTTTGTCTCTAGGTAATGTAAAGTTTACATAGTCTATACATTTATGCATTGCTCTTACAAATTGAACATCATTTGTATAAGCAAACTCTGGTTCTTTTAACTCTAAGACTTTTATTTTTTCAATATAAAGGTCTTCCATCTTATTCATTTCCTGTGCCAGTGCCTTCTTACTAGGATAATATTGTCCTACTTTATAAGAAATAAAGGCAACTAAACACAAAGAAAAAATAAGTTTAGTATAAAACCAAGTTCTATCTACTACTAAATCCCAATCAGTATTTTTAAGCAATTTTACCATTTTTCAATAATAGTTTAAGGTTTTTTAAAGGCATATTCTTATCAAGTGTTATAACATACCATTTCTGTCTTATTAGGTGCCTACTAGAGTCACTTACATAATCCACGTCATATTTTCTTTCAAAGGTAACTATTTTTTCTAAGTACAAATTAACTAGTGTGTCAATTACATTCTCATTATCATCAACACTAACTATTGGTGTTTTATAGTATCCTTTACCGTCAACAACTCCTTGTAGGATTTCTCTTTCTTGTTTCTTCAACTTTCGTCCATGATCTCTTGGTTGTGTCATTATATACTCCTTACATAGTAGTTATATCCATGTTCATCAAATTTCTTTTGAGTAAACATTAGATTTGGTTTATTTAAATACTGTTTGTATCCTGCAAATATTTTTTTATTAGTTCTACCTGGAAAGTTATCTAGGATATCTTTATGCAAATGTCCTGTGTAATATAGTTCCCACTTGTTAGATTTATTTTGCCAAACATAATCAACTATGTTTATGCCTTTTCTGATTTGTGTTTGTAACCACTCATCAATTTGATTCTTCTCACTCTTACTCATTATATTATCCTTATTATAGTTGTAGTCCGATATAGTTAACTTTTCCTTCAAATGAATAAAACATTTCATTGTGGTTACCGGTATCGCCTTTGTTTACCATTTGGTACAAATGTACCATTTCATGGACTAAAGTGTCCATAAAATCTCTTTTGTTGGAATACTTCGGCATCATTTCTAGTTTATATATTCTAGTGCCTTTTCTTTTCCATTCCATAGTTACAACTTGACCCACACATTTCTCACGTCTTAGGTCTTTAATTTCAATCTGGTTAAACGGTGATAACTCATTATTGAAAATAAGTATGTTTAATTCTTTAAAATACTTTTTAATGTCTTTGTAAGTGGTAATATATTGTTTATTAGTGCTCATATTTAATTTCACTTTTTTTCTAAATTTCAAGGCCTTCGATTTTTTAGTTGTTTTCATTTTTGCAATCGTTTCCTGTTCCTTTTAATAAAGCACATTTAAAAGTTTTATCAGCATTTTGTTTCATTTCAGCAGCAACACTGTCTAAGATACTAGGTAAATATACCTGTAGTATACCAATCATTTCAATAGAATAATTATGAGCAAGTCTTTGTAGTTCTGCTTCTAACAAAGCAGTTGTATCAATCTCTTTAGCATTAGTTATTACATGACCAACAACTGTCTTGCCATATTCATCTGCCTTGGCAACACTAAAGATAGACCAAGACCAAGTGTACATGAATAATAAAAATAATATAAAAAATGATTTCTTCACTATATGTTCTCCGATATAACTTCATCAACATTTTCTGAATCAATTCCTACCATTGATAGGTTATCAAGTTCTAATATCTTTGATTTACAAGTATCAAAGTCTATTTGACCATCACTTAATGTTTTAATTATTTTATCAACAGCATTTTCTACTGATGTTTCAATGTATTGTTTTATTTTTGACATATTGATTCTCCTTTTGTTTGTTTTTATACTTATATAATACACTATTTTACTGCATAATACAAGCAAAAAATTCAAAAAAGATGATAAAATAACCAAGTAAAATCAACAATAATATAGGGTGCGACAATCCTGCACTGTTGCAAAAATGTCACACCTTTAGTATTCGAATCGCTTTTTATTATTTAGTGATTAAGCAGTTTTGTAATCGTCATTCCAATCGAATGCTGTCTTAACTACGGTCTCGGTTAAACCCTTGTAAACCTTAGATAATTTCTTATCTTTTACATTTAATAAAAGTTTTGCCTCGTTAGCGTGTAATCCTTCTAGCATTTGAATAAACATTATTTCTTTTTTAGATTTAGATGTTTTCACATCAGCGCCCTTAACAAAGTGCCATAATAGTCTGGCCTCAGTGTGTAAGGTTGTATGCTCTGTTCCAGCAGGTGCCTCGTTCACAGTGTAAGGTGGTTCACCAGCAGGTAATTCCCATTCTATCTTAGAATAAAATGCACCCTTTAATATCTGTCTTAAAGGTACTGAATCATTTTCTTTTAGTATTGAAATTTTAGATGCTTTGTCTTTAGCGTCTGATACTTTTTTTAGTATTTCTGAAAGCATTGGTGCTGTTGAACCAGCGTAATCCAAAGCTTGTGATTGAACTGTCATAAGTTTCTCCTCATTTTGTTATATAGTTTTAAAGGTAAGCTACTACCGCTAGCTTTCACTTACCTTTCGATAACATTTGCTAGCTCCGTTTTGTTATCGTAATATTATTTATAAGTGGAATTTTGTGGATATGGTGGCCCGAAGGCCACCAAAATATGTACTAATCTAATATTAGTTATTGCCGTAAGCGTACGGAGTTCCGTATAACTTTTGGATACCAGCAGCGATAATCGCTTTAGTTGGGTTACCCATTCTGTAAGCAGTTCCTTTAGCAGTTTTATTGATATAGATCATATTGCCTTCTGATCTTAAAGTATCAATTAATGCTCTTGGAGAAACTAAATCAAATTTAGTTCTTAAAACTTTCCAAGATACTTCATTACCTTTACTTAAAAGGTTTAAAACTTTTTGTCTTTTTGACAAAGTTTTTCTGCCTCTTGTTACAGTTTTTTTTGATTTTGATACGACTTTTAATGAGTCGTTTGAGAATAATGATTTAAACATTTATTCACTCCTTTATTATATAGTTGGCGTTAATTATAAGATCATATACTTGCCACATATACAATCTATTCCAAAGTGCCTTATGGAATTCTATAGCTTATCGAGGTCTATCGATATTGTGTTGATAGTTTTATTTTTATTATATGTCGATGTTACTGCCCTATCAACTCTTTCTTGCAATCCGTGTTTTAACTCTTGTGTTCTATACATCATAGATTTTATAGCCTCTGATACAAGTTTATAATCTTTTAAAAAATCTTTTCCTGTTACATTTAAGTTTTCACTATGTAACTTGACTAAAATAGCTTCAGTTATTTCATCCATCATTGCCTGACAAAATATCTTTTGATGTTCTTGTGCAATTCTTTTTTGCATTTCTGCATCTTTTTCCGTAGATTGTCTTTTAAACTTCTTAGGAAAATCTATTATATTATTTTCAACTGACATTAAACCTTTTCACCTTTAAAATTAACTAATCCTTTGTCTGTATAGTATTCAACTAACTCATTATAACCACCGATATGTTTATTATCAATAATAACTTGTGGCATAGTTCTCACCTGTTTACCTACTGCTTCGTATAGTTCTTCAGGTGTATTAAAATCTTTACCAAACATTTTTTCTTCGTACTTAATGCCTAGGCCTTTTAACAAGGCCTTAGACTTATCACAAAATACGCAATTTGGTTTACTATAAATTGTTACCATTTTGTTCCTCTACTACTTCAACACTGTCATATGCTTTTTCAGCAAGTTGTTTTAACTTATAAGCATCCACAACTGTATCAACAGAATAGTTATACATTTTGTTAAAGTTACCTAGAGGTAATCTTAAACCTACCCAAGCACGATAATAACCATTCTTAGTCATTGTAACTTCCTGAGCAAATACTTCATATCCTCTAACAGGTGTTTGAGAGATTTGGTTCACTAAAGCAGACTCTACATCTGACACAATAGTTTTCTGTTGTGTTTTACCAACCTCAGCAACAAAAATTTTAATCTTTTTGTTCATTTCACCTTGTATGATGTCTGCCATTTCAGCCTTGGCAATCATCTTTGCCTTATCAATAGCAAGTTCTAAGTCTGGTGAAACACTTGTTCCAACACCATAGATACACTGTTTATCTTTTGATTCACCGTATATCTTCTTATCACATGCTTTTCTTTCAGCAATATCCGCCATGTACCAAGCAGGTACTTTTCTAACGGAATCTTTCTTCTCACTTTTGATATTGTAAGTTCCAGTGCTACATGCACCTAACGTTAAACCTACAACAAAAAGTAATACTAACTTATTAACTTTCAACATTATTAGTTTTCTCCTTCACTTTATTAATTACATTATACACTATTTCTTTCGTTTTGTCAACAGCCTGTGTTTTCTCAACAGCAGTAACAAAAGGATCCCAAGTAAATGCAACAGCAATCCACAATATTGACGCTGTAAATATTAGTCTTATCATTTTATTATCTTCCATTCTCCTGTTGGTTTCAGACAAGCAGTTCCAGGAATTTTAAACCAACTGTCGGGCCTAGAGTATTTTCTACAATAAAGAGGAGCGTTCTCGTCTCTATAATAGAAGTCAGCAAACAACTCCCAATATCCTGGTTTTCTAGCCTTTTCCAGTTCTATTTCTTTTTTGAGTTGTTCAATTATTTGATCTTTTTTATCAGACTCAAATTCAGGTGTTTCACTACATTTCATAACTTCTTTTTTAACAATATCATCACCTTGTTGTTTAATAACAACTTCAATAAAACAATATTGACCATTCTGCATGAATACATCTTTGATTTTTGATTTAACCACGTCACTATCTTTTATTGTATCTGTGATAGGTTTAACTTTTATATCATCAATGTTGACCTTTGCCATTTGTATATTTGTATCTTCTTTTATTTCTGTTGATAAACTTATATTGTCAATGGGATAGGTATCACCTGAAAGGTCACACTCAACACAAGCATGACCTTTCATCATTAACAACAAAGTAACAATTAACACTAAAAACAAATAAGATATAAATTCGTCTGCAAATTTCACTATTCTTGTATCTCCACTCTTCCGTCTGGTAATATACATGCAATACCAAAGTCTGTTCTTCTAACAGGACCACCAAAGTAAGCAACTGGCCAAGACGGTGTAATATTAATAGTTGATTCGTAGTCTCTACATTTAATAGGACCTTTGTACCAAGTATTGTTTGTTTTTATAATACCAAAACTTTTAGTTTTAGGATTATACCAATTTGTTATATTCGGTTTATTTGGTGCACCAATTAAATGGTCAACAAAAAACTTCTTATGAACATTAAAATCATCATTCCATATCTGATCTGCACCATGCACGGCACCAACAACAGCACACGCACCCACTACAGCAGGATCAGTACTTACAACAGAGGCACAAGTTCCTCCTGCTGTTATAGCACCTAAAGTTGAACCTGATGTTGAAACAGCGGCGTTCTTAACAGCACACTGATTCAACAACAAAGTTAAACTACTAATTAAAAGTAACTTCTTTAACATTACTTCTTTCGTTATTATACGTTTCGTCTTTTGTATCTTTATCTTCGGCATTTTTCTGACTTAGATATTCTGCATAAGACATATTAAATCCGACTTTATAAAAATGATCAACTGGCACTGGCGATTGATATGCAAGTAACAAGTTTTCAAAGTTTATCTTACATCCTCTATAGTATTTCGGATGCGATTTTTTTGCTTCAATATGAGATTTTAATAACTCAATTCTGTTTGTAAAAACAGACTCATACGGCGATTTCTTTTTAGACATTTTTAAGTCTTTTTGTTTTGCATGATTAAATTCTGCAAATATTGTATCTTTGTCAAACATAGTGTTTTTTCCTTTTGTTGTTATTAATTGACTTTATCCTATCATAGTTTAAGCACAAAGTCAACATGTTTATGTGTGCTAAAACGTCACACCTTTTTGCCCATTGTTTTAAAGTCGGCACTATCAATTATCTGATAATTCCCCTTATTATACGCAATTCCTATGGTTTTGCCTTCTGGAAGTTGTACTTTGGGCATTTTCACTTTAGTACAACCTACAGGTATTCTGTTACCTAGTGGTATAGATACTCTCTCAACACCGTTAATATCTGCATTGTAGTTAGGCATAACACAACCACGAAACTCTTTTTTCTTTACTTTGCCTGTCTTTACATCAATATTAACACCTAACGACTTAATCCATGCGTTGTGTGATTGATTCAGTTCTTTTGTTTTCTTTTTCATTATAAGTCTTCGATTCTCACTTCAGCATTGGTAGTGTCTTCTTTTGCATTTTGTATATGCTGTTTGATTCTATTTTCAAAACCTGGCATATGATCAACATAGATACTATCTGTTTCAAAATCTTTTTGACCATGCTTTCTTACTTTTATTATTACTGCGTTTCTAGTTGTCATTATTTACCTCTTTCATTTTCTGCTTCTAATGTTATTGCCACATCAATATCTGATTCTTCTTTGTCTCTATCAGTTAAAGCATTTTCATCAATGTATTTGTCTATTTCAACCAAACCATCTTCTTTAGCAAACTCCTCATCCTCATATACTATTTTACCCATGTATTCAGTTTTATCACTGTCTGAATAATTAGCATCTATCATATATGTTTGAACACCCTCGTTTTCATTTGTAATTTCAGCATTAATCATAGAGTGACTTATTCCGCCATGTTCTACAAGTTTATTATCTGCTTCTTCTTGGTTATTTGCCAACACTTCTTGTTCTACTACTAAAGTATAATATCTCTTTTGTCTATAGAGATTTTTACCTAAGTCTTTGTCTGTGTATATTATGTTTGTTTCTACTGTCATAGTTTTCTCCTAACTTAAATTGTAAATATAGTTTTTTCTTGTTGTATAATTTTTTGTTAAGTCGGAATCAAAGTCCTTTCTAAACCCTTGTCTACCATTATACAACTGACCAAAATCATTAAATAAATGATTATCACCAGCAGCCGTTTCTGGACCGAATACATCTGCATATGTTTGATAATATTCATCTGGATATATTATCTCAATAGCAGTAGCACCTGTGAAGTTACTAGCTTCTTCATTATACATTTTGGTTGCATAATCTTTAAAATTAAGTAATTGTTTTCTATAATACTTAATCTTAGAGATAGGTACATTTCTGTACATAGTAGATGAACTCCAAAAAGTTTCATAACCTTCCTCAGGATCACGGTACTCTCTCTTATAAACAACGTTAAAAGATTGAAAGTATTTGTCTGTATTTTTTTCCATAGTGTTTTTCTCCTTCATATTATATTCCATTAATTTGTATCATTTCTCTAATTTTATAATTGTCTTTACAAGTTTTTTCTAAACAAGTTTGCATTAGCACTTCACCACCTCTGTGTCTAACATTAACATAACCTGCCTTTGGGTGCCAATCAACATTTAATGCCTCTTTAAAAGGGTCTGCGCCCCAAACGTTTGGTGTATCTTTGAACACTCTCATTAATTGTATATCAAATCCATCCCAAGCAGAACCTGAATTACTACTTAATTCACTGCAAGTGATATGAGTTCCGTTATCTGCCTCAAAAATCTTATCAAATCCTACATCACATTTATTTGTTTCTGAAATAATATATTTTTTTACTTGTTCATGGAACTTATGTGTTACAGTAATTTTGGCACCGTATGTAAATTTTGAATAAGATACAATACCAATAGATGATAATATTCCTAATATAGCGACTACTACAAGTAATTCAACTAAACTAAAACCTTTTTGTTTTTTCATAGTGTTTTTTTTTGTCATATACACATACTATACATGAAAAAGGCTTAAAAGTCAAGCACTAAAAAACGTTGATTTTACTGGGTTTTTGTGGTTTTTAAGAAGAACAAAACGTGAACATCTACTAGAACCAGTGTGATTCTATCCATTTTCCACTGCGATTCTTCACTGCTTCGTCAGGATTAGGGTTGCCATGAAATACGCATATCTTCGAACCAGGTTTATATGGGTGTGCTGTGGGATCATCTTTAATATACGAACCTATTTTACCACGTTCTTGCCATTTAAATGAATATGTCCATGCGTCTGGCATGATCTTTGTTTCTGGTTTATCTTTCATTATTTCTGTAATAACTGTCTGATCACCATGGTGTCCTCGGTATCTCATCTTGTCTGCGATGTAAGTATGCCAAATATGTTTGTGATGTTTTATATTATATCTTAACACGCTAGAGTTGAATATAGCATCTGGTTGTCCAAAGTCTCTTATCACACAAAAATCCTCATCTTTGTAGTCTGTAAAAAACTCATCTAAACTACCAGTTATAACTACGTCTAAATCTACATATAAAATATTACCCTCTATGTTTAATGCTGGATTAAACAAATGCATTTTATTCCACCATGTTCTTAAAACAGGTTGTGGCACATCTAACAACTTTATATTTGAATTGAATTTCTGTCCTTGATTATCTGTTAGGCAATAGAAGTTAAATGGTTTTGATAGATTTCTCTCAACCATATTATATAATATATTTACAAATTTTACATTATACTTTGTGCCAGTATAAACACATATTACATTATACATCTTGTTGTTTTAAAATCTTGCAAGCAAGTCCTCTCTCTATCTCATCTATTGTAAATTGATTTTCTACAACCATTTTAATCCATGACTCAACTGTTTTTCTTCCAGGTCTCATAGGTTTTTTAATATATTTCAAACTTCTACTACTTACAAAATTTGCAATATTAGATTGATGGCATATTACAGGTACTCTATTCATAATACCATCTATTGCAGCCAGACTCATGTTTGTAACTATACAATGAGTTCTTTCTAATCTATCTTTTATATCTGTTCCCCATTCAGAATTGTTAGGTCTTGGTTTTTGCCTTACAACAATTTTCATATCAGTATGTTTTTGAATTTCATCTGTTACTCGTTGTATCCATTCTTCCTGTGTAATACCATTTATGTGATAGGTAACTGTAGGAGAAGAAGGGCATAATAATATATGGTTACAATCACCTGTATTCCAACCTTTAAATTTTACATCTATTCCTTTTCTTTCTAATTCAGTAACTCTGGCACCATTACCCATTGCACCTCTAATAGTATGTAATCCACCTTTTACTATTCTGAAATATGTTTTATCGTAATCATGTATTTTAGGACTAGGATATCTTGTTATTTGTTGTGTGAAGTATCCGACATCAACATAATACCACTGTTCTTTTTTCTCTACACACTCTCTAATACCTTTAACATTTTGTCCACCTAATCCCCAAAAAAAATGTATAGGAGTGTTCTCGTCTTTCCAACCTTTTTTTATTGCTGGAAATAACTGTTTAGATAAACAACTATTCCAAGGTATATCATGTGTTATAATCATATAATTTATCTATTGCTTGTTTGGCAATACCATTTGTTATTTCTTGCATTGTAAATTGACTTGCTAATAAACTATCAATCCATGCCTGTTCTTTGTCCCTATCTCTTATATAGTCTTTCTCTATATTCTCTATTTTGATAGATACAGGTTTACACATTGAAACGTCATCACAAATAGTTCTAATACCTCTCATAACTGATTTTATACCTACTGTTGATTGATATGTTACAACTGCAAATGCCTTTTGCAAATCTTCTTCTAAAGGATGTGTTGATGTTTTTAGTCTTATAATAAACTGTTTATCTGTGTATTTTCTGACTTCTTTTATTTTATCATCTATCCAATTGTTTACATCAAGTTTATAAAATCTAGCAACTGCTTCAGTTGGTGGTATTATTACTATCTTATTACCAGGAACACTATCAGTAAATTCAATATATTCTTTTAAGTGTGGTTGTTTATACTTTTGTATTCTGTGTATATCAGGCAATGTAAGTTTTAATATCTTTGTCTGTGCCTCACCATTCTTTGTTATTCTGTATCCTCTAAAATTTGTATGTTCATGTAGTTTATGACCACTAAAGAAATAAGCATGATCAAAGTAATAGTAGTTTAATCCTAATCTTTTACAATCATAAAGCTTTCTTTCAGTACCTCTTAGTATACCAAACACAGCAACATCTGGTTTATTTAATTTAAAAGATGAGGTGTTAAATTTAGGCCAGGTTGCTTGATCAAACTTATCAACCATTATTGTAGAAGACTTGTAAAATATTCCACCTTCATTCTCAACAAAAGGTTTTATTACTTCATCCGTTACTTTTCTTGTTCCAAATCCTACTATCATAATTATTACATTCTTTTTCTGTTTCAAACCAATCATAAGAATATTCACATGTCTCATATTCTTTAAACCAAGGACCACCTAAAGTGTAATGAACATTCTTAGCATCGGGATTAAAATCATATTCACCGACTAACCAGTTCCACTCTAGTGGTAAGTCACCTATTAGATTGTCGTTTTCTAACCATTTAAATTGATGTAGTTCTAAACCACTTGCTCTATTTACAAAGTTAGGTGTTAGTGATGTACATTTTCTGCAATTCATTAACATAAAACTAGACCAGTTCTTTTTAGGATATGCTGTTTGTGTTTGTCCTAAAAACTTTGTTTTATGTTTAGGTGTATAATCATGTTTACAAACTTGTATGGCATATTTGTCGTCTCTCATTCTCCATAACTCATTTATATCATCAAACGTTAACATATCACAATCCATAAACAATGCCCATCCTTGATAGTTCATAAGGTGTGGTATCATAAATCTACTAAAACTAAATTCTGTTGATGAAAGATTACCTCTTTCTCTTACAAAGTCATCTTTAATATTAGGAAGATAGATTGGTGTTATTGCAACAGGTTTAGTACTATTTTTTATTATACTATAACTTAAAACATTGTATGCGACTTTCTCTTTACTATCCATTCCTATAAAAATGTTTATCATAGTTTCCCATCTTCTCTCATTTTGGCTCTAATATCAGTAGCGGAAATCTTTTCAGCTATTTTAATTGCCCATAACTCCGCATTTTGTGTAGGCACTCTAAAGTTATATTCTTCAGGTGGTACAAACATTTTATTTGTATCTTCAAATCTTCCTTCTTTAATTGTATCAACCCAAATAATATAATCAGCGTTATAATCTTCTCTTGTCTTAGGTGTTGGGCAAACAAAATCAGCAATGACATTCTTACCTGCATCTACTGCCTTTTGTGATAATAACCACATTCTATTCGCTTGTCTTACTCTACCATCTGGACTAAAATCCCAATCATTAGCTTCTTCTCTAACTTTATCAGCATTTAACCATACTGCTTTTAATTTTGTTGTAAGTTTTTCTGATAGATATGATTTGCCAGAACCCGGTAAACCCATTACTAGTATTTTCATGCTCTTGCCTCTGGACTTCTACCTTTTAGTTTTCTAGGACCTTTTGTGTGATCGTATATAGAACCTAGTATTGATCTTGCTTGAATATGTCCACCTTTACCATCACCTATATTATAGTTTTTAACACCTTTACTTTCAAATTGTTTTCTTACATGATCCCAAATGTAACTATCATGGTATTCAGGTAGATTGTATATTAAATCTTCATCATACATTCGTTTCATTTCTCTGGCATAGTTTTTAATTTCAGGATGTTTCATATTAAAATATAAAAAACCAGTCTCACTATAATTAGGTCTCCCTAAATAAGTTATCATACAATCGTCTCTGTGTATGTTTTCATATATCCAATCTTCATCGATTGATTTATAGAATACACTGTCAACATCAATACCTATGATACCATCAACACCATTACTTGCCTGTAATATTTCATGTGTATAGGCATAAACTTTATAACAAAATCTTACACCATCTTTTATAAAGGTTGTATTTTTTTCTTTATATGATGATTGTCCATTTCTATGTTTATTTCTTTCAACAAACTTTTTACAATCAGGAATAATATTATACATATTTCTATCTTCATTATAATGTTTTAATTCAAACTTCCAGTTATAGGTCTGAAAAAATCTAAAAGCATAATCTTTATATAATGTGTCGTTGTATGTTGTAACTAATTTAACTGACATTTTCAAATACTAATCCTGTATCTTTCCAAAATTCTCTTTTCATTGTAGATAATTCTTTAGATTGTTTTGTTAAATCTTCTCTATATTTAAATCCGTATTTTTCGTATAGTTTTATCCAATACTCTAATGGTTCACAATTAACATGATGATGTCCTGGTTTACCTGGTTCTGAATAAGTAACAAATATATATTTTCCCTTTTGCATTAAACTCATCCAATTGTCTTCATATTGTTTTTCAACATGTTCAACAAACTCACAACACCAGATCAAATCATATTTTTCATCTAAGTTTAACTTACCTTTTGTGAAATCGTGCATTATAAACAATTCTGGTTTTTCTCTTGTAGTTATAAAATCACCATCAACACCTTTTGCATTTAATCCTAATCTGTTTGCCTCATGCACCATACCACCTGGTCCACATCCTATATCTAACATTGTTTTACATTTCAATTCGTCTTTTGCAAATTGCAATAAACCAGAATCTATATGTGTTACATTACCATGCCCACCTAAGTGTTTAGGTAATCCCTTTATATTACTCATTTAATAACTCCTTCATTCTAGCAAAAATAAAATCTTTATCTTCATATTCTGATATAGTAAATTCAGTTGAAGCCATACGTTCATACCATTTTAAAACATCATCACTATTTGCATAGTGTAGGTTCTCTACCTTTGTTAAATCTGTATTACCTAATAACATTCCAAAACTATGTTTTGTTGTGATAGCAGGAATACCTAATTCTGTTAGTTCAAATATACTAGTACTACTATCTAGTACAGCACAATAAACTTGTTTTTTAAGATCAACAATTCTACTGTCACCAGTTAATACTTCAACATCTAAATTGTCATAAGTCAACTTACTATGGGGATGTGATTTAACTACTATTTTTCTTTTTGTAATTTGTTTAAGTGTTTTTACTGATTGCTCAACAAATTTATCTACAGGAATTGAACTAGTAGGATCATCTTCTAATCCAGGTAGAATTAAAATATATCCGTCTTTATTGTTTTTCCATTTATGATTAAATACATTTTGAAACTTAATCATATTCTCGTCTTCTATATACTTTAAAACTTTTTCTAATCTACCTTTAATAGGTTTGCACCATTTAGTATGACTAAACACCCAATGATTTAAACCCATTCTGTAAAATCTTGGTGATATTTTTTTGTAAAATCTATTGATATAGTTACATTTAATTCTACTAAGTGTAGCACTTTCAAAGTGAATAATTGGTTTACCATAGTGATGTGCAAACATATTAACAAGATCGTTTCTATGATTGCCAACTGCTAGTTTATGATTATCTGCATTTGGTTTCCATTCTCTTTTAGGGTGAGTACTTCCAAATGTTCCATTGTTAATAAAGAAATCTGCATTTTTCATTTCATAAAAATGTGTATAATCAAACTTACTAACATTTGATAGATTAATAATTTCATGCTCTGATTTTATTGCGTCTAAAACGGCTGTTGGTGCTTTTGATTTATCAAACTGTATTATTTTCATATCCTGCCTTTGCTATATAGTAAGCGTCTATTACATCTGTAACTGGATTATTTAGTTTTGTTTGATCAAACTCTTTCATCAAGTCAATACCTGTATCTGATTTAAACTGCAAATACATTTTAAGTTTATCTGCATTTCCTTTTCCTGTGGCAATCTTTTTAACTCTACCTGGAACAATACTTTCAAATGTTTTGTTTAGTTTATATAGTTTATGTTTTAAAGTACCCATATTCTCTGCTAGATTAAATACAAGTCCTTTACTACCATAACTATATCCTTCTATAAAAATATTGTTAGTATGGCCGTTAATAATATCAATCGCCCAATCGGAAATTTGATCGTGTCTTTGTGTTTCGGTGGTATAGGGTAAATGAAGTCTACCATTTATTTGTCCATTATAAAAATTGCCTTCATATTTTTTTACGTTTGTTAAATAATATATATTACAGTTTTTAAAATCAAACTCACCTTTGCATACACAAATAGCAGGACTTGTTAAACTATAATCAATTCCAATCTGAAATGTCGTCTTTGTCTTGTTCAAAATAAGCATCCTCTTCTTCAATTAACGACTCAGCACCACAAAATGGACATGTTGTAGGTTCTATTTCTTCGTCATACCATTTGATAGAATATTCTTCCTCACATTCAGGACATTCTAAATCTGCTATATTTGTTTTATCTTTATTTTTTTTAATTTTAATCATTATAGTTTAAACTTTTTGAATTGATCTTTTTTAACATCTTGTTTTACACCACCAATAACATAACTTTCTATTTCAGTTTCTTGTGGAGCATTTTGCAATGATCGACTATTAAACCAATGTTGTGTCCATGGTAGTGGGTTGTTGCTTGTTGATTGTTCATATTTAGGTGTTAATCCAATAAATCTCATTCTTCTATTTGCTGTGTACTCAACATATTGATGTAATAATTTATCTGATAATCCTATCATAGAACCTTTTTGAAACAAATAAGTTGCCCAACGTTTTTCTTCTTGTACTGCGTCATCATATAATTTATAAACCTCTTCTTCACAATCTTTTATTACCTTATTCATTACTTTGTCATTTTCTTTATTTCTATAATTGTTAATTATATTTTGTGACATTGCAAGGTGTTGACTTTCGTCTCTAGCAATCAAAGATAATATCTTAGCAGAACCTTCCATAAGTTTTAATTCACCAAATGCAAATGAACAAGCAAACGATACATAGAACCTTAATCCTTCAAGTATGTTTACACTTACTAAAGCAAGCCATAATGCCTTTTTTAATTCATATTCATCAACTGACTTAGGGTTCAACTTATACTTGTAACCTATAGCAATTAATCTATCATATGCTTCAGTGACAGATTTTGCACGTTTCTCAATCTTCTCGTCTTCTATAATCGTATCAAATACTTCAGATGGGTCAGAGTACAGATTTTTAATAATGTAAGTGTACGAGCGGCTATGAATGGTCTCCATGAAGTCCCACGCAACTATAGCACCTTCTAATTCTGGCAAAGATACAAAGGGTAAAAACGCAATACATGGCCCTCTACCTTGTACAGAATCTAACATTGTTTGATATTTAAGATTTGAAGTAAATATAAACTTTTGTGATTCTGTCAATTGAGCATAGTCGTTTCTATCTTTCTGTAAAGATACTTCTTCAGGTCTCCAGAAGAACCCTAATTGTTGTTGTGCCAATCTATCAAAAGCAGGATACTTGAAACTATCGTATCTTTGAACTGCTAAATCATCACCGAAAAACATTGGTTGTTTTAATGTGTTTAATTTCTTGTCTTTGTTAAATACAGTTTTCATTAAATTGTACACGAATCACAGTTTTCTGGATCGTCCTCTTCTTTTGTTTCTGGTTGTTCATCTTTCCAACCAATGTTATGTGCTGGTTCTTCTTCTTCTCTCTTACTATCATATGTGTTTTGATAGTATGAAGTTTTCCAACCTAATTTATAAGTTTGTAATAAGTCTTGTGCCATTACTGATACAGGCACTTGACCATCTTCATAATTTTCAGGATTGTATGACCAGTTACCACTGATTGCCTGATCAAAATATTTTTGCATTACTGCAACGATATTTATATATCCTTCATTCCCTTTCATGTCCCAAAGTAGTGTATAAAATTTTTTTAATTTATTATACTCTGGTACTATCTGTTTTAAAGGACCTTTCTTAGACTTCTTAACACTTAGATAGTCTCTTGGTGGTTCAATACCATTTGTTTCATTTGATACAACAGATGAAGACTCACTTGGCATTTGTGCCGATAGTGTTGAATTTCTTAATCCATGTTCTTTTATTTCTTTTCTTAAATGTTCCCAATCGTAAGACAATTCTCTTTGAACTACCTCATCAACATCTTTTTTGTATGTATCAATAGGTAAAATACCATCACTGTATTTTGTTCTATGAAAATAATCACACTGACCTTTTTCTTTTGCAAGTTCATTTGAAGCACTTAATAGATAATACTGAAATGCCTCAGTTAGTTCATCAACTTGTTTCCATGCAAGTTTCTGATCATACTTGTAACCTTTTTTAGCAAGATAATGTGCAAGACCAATATAACCAATACCTAAACTTCTTCTTGCCTTTGTAGATATTTCTGCGGCCTTGATTGGATACTGTTGATGATCTATAATTTCATCTAATGATCTAACTGCCAGGTCACAAAGATTTTCTAATTCTTCTCTTTTGTTTATTTTACCTACATTAACTGCTGACAATATACACAATGCAATTTCACCATCACCGTCTATGTGTTGTAATGGTGTTGTTGGTAACGTAATCTCTTGGCATAGATTTGACATGTAAACTCTATCTTTAAAACTAGAGTGTGTGTTACAGTGATCAATATTCATAATATAGATACGACCTGTTTCTGCTCTTTCTTTTAACATGTCCATAAACAATGTTTGAGCATTTATTTTCTTTTTAGTTACACTTGTTTTTCTTTCTGCCTTTAAATACAGATCATCAAATTCAGGTGTTCCCCATGCCTCATATAACTCTGGTACTTCATGTGGTGAAAATAAAGTTATATCTGAGTCTTCAATAAATCTTTCATAAAATAGTTTTGATAATTGTATTGAGTAATCTAATTTTCTAACTCTATTATCTTCACTACCTTTATTGTTTTTAAGAACTAGTATATCTTCTATTTCTTGGTGCCATATTGGAAAGTGAACTGTAGCAGAACCTCCTCTTACTCCATTTTGAGTGCAACACTTAACTGTCGCCTCAAACTTTTTAAGGAACGGTATAACTCCAGTATGTTGTACCTCTCCACCTCGTATCCTTGAATTGATTCCACGTATGCGTCCTGCGTTGATTCCAATTCCCGCTCTTTGAGCGACATATCTTCCAATAGCCATATCAGAGCTGAAGATACTAGGAAGAGTATCGTCAGTATCAACCAAAACACAACTAGCATACTGACGTAAAGGAGTCCTGACACCAGCCATAACAGGCGTCGGTATATTGATTCTAAAAGTGGATATTGCTTCATAATATTTTTTAACATAACTCATCCTCGTGTTTATCGGATAGTTGGCAAATAATGTTGCTGAAATTAACATGTACATAAACTGTGGTGTTTCATACAGTTGATTTGTACTTCTATCCTGAACTAAGTACTTGTCTATAACTTGTCTTAATCCAGCATAGGTAAAATCATAATCTCGGCCATGATTTATCCATCCTTCCATTCTATCAAAATCTTTACGATCATATTTTTTTAGTATTTCATCATCATATAATCCAATGCCAACTAATTTTTTAGTGTGATCGTAAAGGTGTGGGTGATCCCACAACTTTCTAAAAACTTGTTTTCTTGTTCCGTATAAAAGCAATCTAGCTGCTACATATGTGTAATTAGGATTTTCTAAAGAAATTAAATCTGAAGCAGACTTAACTAATATCTGTTGTATTTCATCCGTTGATATACCATCAAAGAATTGTAATCCACTATTCATTTCAACTTGCGAAGCAGATACACCTGTTATATCTTCTACAGCATATTCTACCATCGAGTGTATCTTATCAATATCTAATTTTTCTAGTCCTCTTTCATTTCTTTTTTTAACATTAATAGACTCTTGTACTGTGACCATTTTTACCTCTCTGTGTGTTAGCAACGCTTGAATGAATTTAATTGTGTTAGTGCGGATAAACCTGAATAGGTATTATCTGAAATAATTTTCTGTACTTCTTCTTTTGTCTTGCCGTTTATTATCATATCGTTAATATCTTTCTCTTTTTGTCCTTCGGGCCATATTACTATCATATAATCTTTTTCAATCATCTTATACATTCTATCTATAATCTGTTTATTTCTAGGTTCATTATCAAAGATAAAAACAACATCTTTCTTTTCTACTGGCAATTGTAAATCTGCACCAGCAGCGGCAAGGCAATTATCTAAAAACAAACTATCTAAAGGACCCTCTACTATATATAATCTTCTATGTAGATTTATTCTTTCAAGTCCAAATATCTTTTGTTTATTTTCTTTTAGTTTAATTGTTAAGTACTTAGGTTGTTCTTTACCAAATGCTCTGCCTTGTATGGCAAAGACTTCATTATCAACATCATAGAAAGGAATGATTAATCTAGGATGTTCGTAAGATTTATTTATACTGCTAAAAGTTTCTGGGCGTAACTTATTTACATAATCTTGGAACTTTTTACAGTAATATAATTTATCAAAAAACTGTTCAGAAATCTTCCTGTTTGTAACATATTTCTTAGCAGGATGTTCATTATCTAATTCTTTTATAGGCGTAAGCCCTTGTAGAGGTGAAGTTTGTAATCTTTCTTTTGTGTTAGTTTTAAATTTATCAAGTAAACTTTTTTCACTAACAGGTTTAGATCCTTTATATCGTTCAACTACATACTGATCGTATAAAGGTTTATCTAATAATTTTATTAAGTTTGCCAAATTATGTCCTGCCCCACAATTATGACACTTAAAGAACATATCTGTTTTTACTTTGTACAAGTATGCTCTTGCTTTTGTTTTATTCTTTTTAGAATCACCACAGACTGGACAACGAAAATTAAAAAGATAGTCTCGTTTCTTTTTAAACTGTTGTAGTCTAGGTTGTAGTTTACTAATATAGTTAAGATCGATGTATGAAGTCATTGATAGTATTATATATCAAAACATCAAAAAAGTCAAGCACCTATATCTTAATTATTTTAGTAAAGTCTACCATTTGTGGAAACCATAGTCCTAAAATGATAGATGCCCCAATGATTATCCAACGATATTTTTCAAGGACACCTACTCTATCAGATAAATTCAATTTTAATTCTTTTAAGTCACATAAAATACGTTTTTCTGATAATTCGACATCGTCTCTTAATTCTTTAACAGATTTATTAAGTCTGGCATGTAAGTCTTCAAATTTCGATTCGCTCTCAACTCTACGACTCTCCATTAGATTAAATATTGCTTTATCAATATCTTCTTGTTTTGATAGTTTTTCTTCATGGACAGCTAACATGGACTTGATACTGCTAGATATATCTGTCAACTTGTCAATAGCACTATCAAGTTTTGTATTAACATTAGAAACTTGCTCAACTTCATTCTTTAGAACTCGAACGTCTGTTACTAATTTTTGTATTTCTGTTAATTCTGCCATGTTACTATTTATTATTATGCGGCTTTAGCCATGCTTCTTATTTCTCTTAATCGATTAATTTTCCAAAGTTTCACAAATGTTTTTCGGCGTCTCCGTAACTTTTGTTTCCTAATTTTGAGCCAGTGTGTATTGAGTAAGTATAGTTTTCTTTGTTTTTCATTTCTTGTTATCCTTTTTACTATTAGTCGTAACTTTCTTTGTTGAAGTAAAGTCATAACCCTCCATTAAGTTTGTTGACGGTTTATAAATGGTTACTAACTCCTCTTTACCCTTAACAAATATTCTATCTAATTCAATTGACTCAATGTTTTTCAGTTTTTCTTTTGTGTATGAAGAATAAATCAAAGGTGTAACCTTGCCATTATTTTTATAGTTCCTTGTAGCGGCTTCAAGTCTAGCCGCCAAGTTTACAGCATCGCCTATAACTGAATAATCTAATCTCATTTCACTACCCATATTACCAACAATACAAGTTCCTGTATTTACACCAGAACCTATATTGATATCAGGAAGACCTCTCTCCCTAAATTCTTTTTTAATTTTATCTGTTTCATTAGCACATTCTATACCTGTCTTAACTGCCATTTCAGCATGATCAGGACAATCAAGTGGTGCGTTCCAAAATGCCATAATACAATCACCCATATACTTGTCTATTGTTCCACCATTCTTTAATACTATCTTACTCATACGATTTAAGTAATCGTTAATAACTTCTACTAATCCTTCTGGATCGTCTTTGTTTTTATAATGTTCAGAAATAGGTGTAAATCCTACAATATCCATAAACAAGAAACTCATTTCTTTTCTTTCACCACCAAGTTTTAACTTCTCAGGATTCTTTACAAGAATAGCAACTTGTCTAGGATCCAAATACTTCTCAAACTGTTTTCTGATTTGTTGTTTTAATTTAAACTCTAAGATAAATCTATTAAAGACACTATGAAATCCTACAACTACAACTGTAAATATAATCCATGTAACATCTGTTAACATTAAACTTTGATTAAATAAAAACTTAGAATATACTAATGAAGTTATAATTGAAAATATAATTGCAAAGGCAATAATAAAATATGATGTGTATCTTGTAAGTATTATAATTATCAAACCAACTATAAATGCAATTGCTAATTCTACTATAAAAGATATATCAACTCTTTCTATATTTTTACCATCTAGTACAGTTGATAGAGTTGAGGCAGTTAATTCATAAGCATATCTTTCACCTACAGGAGTTGCAATAATATTTCCTAATCCCTCAGCATTCATTCCTATAATAACTGTTTTACCCTCTAATCTCAATTCTTCAGTTTCTAAATCTGCAATTGATGTTGTGTAGTATGATTTGTTCCATCTTAACCAGATACGAGCATTTGCGTCTGTTTTGATTGTTTTATATCCAGGCACTCTCATGGCAATAATACCACCTTGACCTGCCTTAACTTGATAACTTGGTGCACCTGTTGAAACTCTTATAACTTCTATTGCCATAGCAGGATATACATCTTCACCTATTTTCATAAGTAAAGGTATTCTTCTTACAACTCCATCAACTTCAGGTGCCGTATTTGTTACACCCACACCATCTGCATAATCACCAAATTCTTTTACAGGACCTAACATACCATTCCATTCAAATAACCAAGGTAACGGATCACCTATTTTTGCAACACCTCTTGGCACAGCGTTTCTATTTGTTTGATTTGTTCCTGTTTGTGCTATGACTACACCATTTTGATGTATTGTATTGATAAATGTTTCATCACCACCTAGTCTATCATACTCTGAAAATAGTATAGGTATGACTATTATACCAGCACCTTTTTCTCTTAATTGATTTACTACGTCTGCTAGTACGTCTCTTTTCCAAGGCCACTGTCCATACTTCTCTATGGCCTTTTCATCTATACTAACAACGTGTATGTCTTTTGAAATTTCTTTTTTTTCTGATTGAATTAATAGATCAAATCCTTTTAATCTTAATACTTCTTTTATTTGAGGGTCTTTTAATCCAATGTATGTAACAATGAATAAGGTAAGAAATGAGATTGTCCAATGAGTTAATATCTTCTTCATCATAACTATTTAGTTTTGTGTGACAGTTGCCGAGCAACTTGATTGAGTACAATTTTGATATAAGTAATAATTCTGTGAGGTACTACTATCTTGCGTCAATGTTACACTAGAAGTATTACCACTTAAATTAATAGTTGCATTATGATCACCACTTCCGTCTTGTGTTACATCTACGTTATGACTATCAGTTAGTGTTATTTCTGCATAGTGATCACCTGTTCCTTTTTGATCTAAGGCCAAGTTGTTAGAACCATCTATGTCTATAAATGCCTTTTTATTTCCTGTTTCAGTTTGATCTATATCAACATTATTACTATTGCCATTTATAATTACTGACATATAATGCTCACCAATATAGTTAATTGCTGATTGATCTAAATCTACATTGTTTGATGAACCTGTTAAGTCTAATTTTGCCCTTTGATCTTGGTTTTGTGTAACTGCTACGTTGTTTGAAGAACCTACTATATCTATTCCCAAAACATTATCATTACCAAGTTGGTCTATATCTAAAGCATTATTATCGCCATTTATTACAGCTGATGATGTTAAGTCTGTACCGATAATTAAGTTGTCGTCACCGTCTTGTACTATGTTTAATGTATTATTATTTCCTGATTGTGTAATATAAATTTGATTACCATTCACAGATTTATTTCTAAATGTATTAAATTCTGTTGTTTGATTTGATGTTATGCCAGAGGCTGGTGTTGATGAATACAATGCTGATTCTGTCATTGCACGGACTAAAAAATCTTGCATGTTACCACTATAGGTATGTGTTGATAGTAATTGTCCATAACCAAATGAAACTGTAATTGTTCCACCATTACTACCATACTCCCAATTATACCAAGTGTTCCAACTACTATTTGTACTGTTTTTAGCCATTGATGTACCGCCACTTGCTGTAAACAATTTGTCTGGTCCTGGCAATGTGTTTTCACTTGATGTGCTTGAAGCATAATCTCCTACTGCAACTGAACCATAACAGGTATTACATCCACCTACTATTGACATACTTCCTACACTTAATTTACTTTCAACTAGTGATTCAATGCTATCTATTCTATTGGTTGCTCCGTTGGGTGCAAGAATAACTAAGTGTCCTCCGTTGCTTATAAAACTTTCATAGTTTGTTTTACATGTACTACCACAGTTTGAAGTTCCTGCAATATCAATTACAAGTTCTTTGCCTGACAGAGAACTTGAACTTACTGTGCCACTTGTACTACCTGTCACAGTAAAACCTAAATCTTCAAGTTCACTTTTTAAATGATTGTATTGTGAACTAGTGTTTGTTCCACCTGTGCTATAATATATTAATGCATCATTGGCTTTTAACTTATCTATGATAGAAAAAAACATCATCCATATGAATAGAAAAATTGTAAATCTTTTTAAAAATTTATACATTATTGATTTTGATATATTCTTATTTGATTTGTTGGACTATCACCCAATTCATAATCTATAATTTCTGTATCACCTTGTATAACATTTATATTATAACTATACTCTTGGTCTAGTCTTAATACTATATTGTTTTCAGATGAGTCTGTTCTCATCCACACCCATTGAGGTTCTTCTATTAGAAGTATAACACCAAATTCATCTTTACCTGTTTTTCTTTTATCTTTACCTTTATCAAACTCACTTCTCATTTGTAAGGCAAGTTGTCTATTTAACTGTTCTAATATATCAACTAAAAAATTCTGATCTAAAAAATCAACATCAAGTCCTGTAAATTCTTCTTCTTCAATTTCTAGCAAATCTACTTCTAAATCATCAAACTTTAAGAAGTCTAAATCTAATGCGTTTGCAATTGATTTTGCTTTTTGTTCAGTTATTGCCTCGTCAAGTTTCTTAGGAGGTGTTATGATCAATAAATTATTAATCATATCTAAATCTAAATCTAGCAATACAGGTTTTAAAGGTTTTGATTCCATTGTATCAACTTGAGTTACTTGAAATGCTTGATTCATAATTACAAAACCAGCGTCTGTTATAACTTCAATTTCACCCACATAACAAAATCCTTCATTATTGCAACTAGGTAATAATACAATAGTGGATCCACCTATCTCATTTATGGTCATAGCAAAATCAGTTCCCCTTACAGCAATTGTAGCTGTGGGGGTACTGATCTTTACATTTTGTTTTGAGTTTTTTGCAATTTGACCTGAGGCATATCTAACTGTACCTAAAGAGGCCTTTAATGATAATGCACCAGTCTTTGTATTTGGATCATAGACAAAATCATCAATCAACAATTTACTATGCTCAGTGACATCAACTCTGGTTTCGTCAATAAATTCTATACCGACTCTACCTTGTCCTGTCTTAACTGTATCATATGAAAGAACATCAAGCTCTTTCTTTACCTCAATATCTTTAGATTCATCTTGTCTATCGATAACAGCATTTCCTGTGTGTAAGGTTACTTCACCGATAGAAGCAAGACTATTTGTTGCTAAAGTCGTAAGGGTTATGAGTATGCACCCAATTATAAAACTTGTAACACGCATATATTATTAATCCTGTAAATAGTAATAATGTTATCATTGTGATTTAGTCCGTTTGCGATATATCGATATCTGCATTATCACCACTTGTTGTTAAAGTGATCATATTGTCATTAACACCTGATTGTATTATATCAACGTCAGCAATTGAACCAGTGTGTGTATGTATCAATGTATGACCATTAACATCACCATTACCATCAATATCAATTAAATAGTTGTTTGTATCACCATTAACTGATAAAGTTAGAATAGCACTTGTTCCGTCAACTGTTGCAGCTATAGTGTTTGAATCTGAACCAGATTGTCCAGTTATAGATACAGTTGAGTTTGAAGCATCACTAGTTTCCCCTATATCTAGGTCTATATCACTTGAATTTCCTGTCATTGTAATAGAAGCAGTTACAGTTCCACAAGAACTATTACCATTTGTACTATCACAATTTAAATCAACATCATTTGAGTTACCTGTTAAATTAATAGTACCTGTGTATGTGGCACCGTTAATTTGATATTTAATTACGTTTGAGTTACCAACTTGATCAATATTCAATACAGTAGTTGCACCACTTGAAGCAGAAGCTGTTGTGGAGTTACCAACTGTGTTGTTTGATCCGTCTTGCGTTATATCTAAATCAAGGTTTGCACCTGATTGAGTGACATATATGTCATTAGCACATAACATAGTTGACATCAATAAGAACATTATAACACTAATTATTGTTTTCATTTTCGTGTAATCCTTTTTCTTTTTCTTCTTTAAACTTCCAGTATCCTTTTTCTTTACCGCACATAATTATATCTAGCACGGCATATTCTATAGCACTTCTTACTGCGTATGTTACTGGTTCATTAGCAGCGACTCCACGTTCTATCTCTATTGCTTTTGTATTCATATCTAAGAATGTAAATACATCACCACCTTTTGAATGACTAGCAATAGTTTTAGTCACATTTGAGGTTAATAATATTTCACCTGATTGAACTGATACAAGTCTTATAGATACTGTTACTTGATCTACTCTATACTGTTCACTTAAACCAATACCTAAATATCTCGCACCTTGTCCACCCGATTGTATATTACTATCGTACCCTACAACGGATCCTTCCATTAGAAGTCCAGCGAACACTAAAGGTTTTAAAATATTTCCAACCTGTTGTTCACCATCATATTCTGTTCTAGTTGATCTAATCAACTGTCTTTCTTTGATTAGATTGTCTAATCCTTCTCTCTCTAATACTTGAAACCAATCTCCACCTGAAACTGATTTTAAAGCATCCACAACAAACATACTACCACCTTGTGTGACAGCAGTTGATAGTTGAGAAAACTTTGTACTAGGTTTTCTCTGACCTGTTTGGTCTGTAAATTTGTAAACAGCTATTGTTATAATAGGTTGTCCATCTAAATCAGGCAATGCCTTCAACTTTTCTTTAGTAGTTGATACTTGTATAGATGGTCCTTTATTTTTGTATATTTCAATATCTTTAGTTGTTTGACATCCAATCAAGGCAAACGTCATAACTATAGTCATTAATATTTTTATCATTATAATATCCTAAAATTGAAAATCACCTATTGGAACTGCCATCGTTGTAACTGTTCCATCATCAGCTGTAATTGTTAATGTAATTATTTCAGTTGTAGTATCTTTTACCCAATAAATTTGAGCACCTTCTATATCTGCATTACCAGATGTAGGACAAGTTGTGGTACTACTATCACAACTTTCACCAAACATATTATCAACTAACTGTTTTGATAAGTTGGCATAAATTCTACTTTCAACATTGGCGATAAATTTATTTACCGTCTTGTTTTTTTCTTCTCTTTCAGCAGCTGCTTCTGCTGATTTTCTGTCATCAATAACTTGTTTCTCTCTTTGTGCTTCAAGTTGATTGATAGACAATACATGTGAAGAATATCCATTACCACTAAAGGCAGGATTCTTAAAATTATGTACTAATTCTGATGCTAGAATTGATGTAATCGATGTGAATGATATAAGTCCCACTACTAACATCAATTTTTTCATTGATGTTTTCATACTTATATTTATATTATCTATTCTTTTTGTTTCTTTTTTCTTCTTCTCGGAGGGTTAATACTGTGTTCAGTTTAGTCTTTATTCGTATTAAATCGTTATCTAGTCGTCTGATTTTGTCTAGGAGAACAATAAGTGCCTTATTTGCCTCTGCCAACTTAGATGTAATTTCCTGTGTGATGTATGTATAGATGAACCAGATAAACCAACCCATGGCAATAGCGGCCACAGTTGCAAATCCATATTGTTCAAGTATTTGTAATATGTTCATTAATCTTTCCTAGCATCATTCTTACCATCTGATCTGGCAATTCTATCTAAGTCTGGTCTTAAATGTAAAGCAGCTGAAAGTAATGTATCAATATGTATTAGATCATTATTCATAGTCTCAACTCTATTTTCTAAACCCATAATTATGCCGTGCAATCCTTTTACTGATCCAACTACACCACCTAAAATGTATTTCAAAATTATATAGATGAACATTCCCATAACACTTGCGGCTGCTACAGGTAATCCAAACTTAACTAATATATCAAAAAATAATTCCATTATGCACCTTCTTCTTCTTCGTAATATTCTTTATACTTATCTAGTAAGTCATTTGTAATTTTTAATTGATTTCTTATTTGAGCAAAGTTTTTTGCTAATAGTTCAAAGTCTTTATCAGTTAAACCCCACAATACAGGATCAATGCCTTGTTCTTCTAACTTCTTAAACACTTCTTCGGCATTTTCAGATGTTATAATAATCCATTTTAAGTTTTCTAATTCTAATGGTGTGGGTTTTTCTAAATTAAGTTTTGCCCTTGGTACTTCTTCTTTGAATATGCTTAACTGTTTTACTCCACTACAACTAGTAAGGAATATAGTTAGGATTAGCAATAGAAGTACATTCAGTGTTAATTTCCGACTTCTTCGTAGCATTTTTTTCTTCCTCAGTTAGAGGTGATCCACTTGCGATCTCAATACATCTTGTAGCAAGTGCTGACGCACCATTTGTTATTCTTTCAATAGACTTTGTTTTAGCAATTGCAAGTTTGCCAACGTCTCTATTTTTTTTATTAAATCTTTTATCTAAATCATCTAAATCTTTTTTCAAAACATTAACTAACTTATTCATCTTATTGTTAGCATCTAATATTTCTTCAAAATCTTTTTTCTGATTTTCTATTAAAGTTTTTTGTTCACTAATAGCAGACTCTAATTTAACTGCGTTCTCTTTCAAAATTACATTATCTTTTTGCAACTTTAAAACATAGGCACCAGCACCAAGTAATGACGTGATGATAATGCCTATGAATATTAATCTCATTTATTTTTTCCAAAATTTCAGTTTACTAGATACTTCAACTAAGTCTTCAAACTTCTCGTTTACATACCAACCTAGTATAAATCCTATAATTAATCCTAATGTTAAAAACATATTAGTCTCCTATTTTAGCGTTTCTTTTTCTATGACCATTCCACGCAACAAAGCCGCCTAGTCTTAATGACCAGTATGCTAAGTAATTCATAAGATAAAATCCGTTTACACCAATATTAATATCTCTAAAGATTTGATCTGCCTTCTTTTGATTTACTATTAATAATGCGTTCTTTTTACTTGCTGGTTTGCAAGCAGTGTATTTGTACATGTAATCATGCACTAGTCCACCTATTAGTAATACACCGACAGGTGAAAAAAATGTTCTCAAAAACTTAGGTATACTTGCACCATCAAATTGAAAACCTGCTGGTATTACATAATTAACACCGTTAAGTTTATATTTCCAATCTTTAGTAATAACCCAATTTCTTGTTGAAGTTAACCACATAATTATACCTTTCCAGAATCCTTTTCCCTTTGTGGAAATCTTTACTGGTTGTAAGTGTGGTAATTCTTCATAAGAGAATTTTATATTAACTTTCTTTTTATCTAATAAGTTTATAACAAACCCTACTATTACAAGTAGTATTAACAATGACCATTGCCAAAATTTCATTGCCAAAGCTATTAATAGTTCCATAGTTAGTCCTTTTTGTTTTTTTCGTTTTCTGCGTTTACCACTACTCGACTTTTTCCAGTAGGGTGAAATTGCCCTTGCGATCCCATAGATGCCATTGGGCTATATGTGTCAACATATTCATCAATCTTTTTACTGTATGTTGAAAGTAATTTTGTTGCAACTTCATTTCTTACTGTGCCAGGAATCATTCTACTATTCATATTGGCACCTTTAGCAACTTCTCTTACTTTATTATCAACAACATATCTGAATAATTTTGTTGCTTCTTCTTCGTTATATTCGTCTTTAACTTTTTTTCTACTTAGATTTTTTAAAATAGGTTCTATTTGTTTTGAATAGACTTTCTCGTCATCTTGTATCTGTTGTGCTATCTCTAAAACTTTTGTATCGTTATCTTCTTTTACAGTTTTAAATTTAGTTAGAAAGTGTGATATTCTTTGTTTAAATTCATCTTTGTTCTTTTTCTTGTAAACATTAGCAGCACTAGGCATAACTCCTGGCTCACCATCGGGCCCAACTCCTACTCCTGCAATATTACCAGAACCAACTGAATTTGCTGGTGCTTCTTCAGGCACACAATCTGGTACCATCTTGTCACCTTTTTTCTTCATACCAACTTGTTTATATCCATCCCAACAAGATTCAAACCAGTTCTTAAATGATTTCATTAGAATTTTATCCTCTCTATGTTATCTTCCGATACAACAATTGTCTTTTGCGTTTCTTCATTTATAACTTTATATAGGTTTACGCCAAAGTACTTGTCTATTGGTTTTTGATCTACTATATTTTCAATAACATCGCCAACTTCAGCAATAACATTATCTTCTAAATCTCTTAGTTCATCAATCATTAAGAACTTAGACTTAGGTAGATAATCATAACCAACAGTTTCATTTAAGTCATCACCTAATGATATTAAATTATTTTGTCTTAAATGATTATATAAATCTTTTTCTAACTCAACAGAATTTATTTCGTTTTCTTCTTTTAATAATAACCCTAAAGCAGCAGCATATGATCCTAGTTTTGATTTACCACCAGGTACTATACCTATAAGTCTTTTTAAATTAAAAACAAATCTATGTAATAAAGTATAAGATTTCTTTTCTTCACTAGTTTTTAGTGTTTTTGCTTTTCTTAGTACTTTACCCGTATCATCAATAATACCTAACTTATAAGCGTCATGTTTTTCCCATGGAGTTACTAATAACTTAATAACTCTATATGTAATTAAAAGGTCTATTGCTCTTCCCATTATATTTTCTCCAAACTTAATAACAGAGTCTTATTAGTTTTCACTAATGGTAACTCCTCATCTTTTATATTATTTAAAAATATCAAAAAAGTTTTTAATACAGGCCAAAACTCTCTTTCTATCTTAAACAGTAGCAGTGTTGAGGCTGCTTCAGTTCCAAATACATTATTTAAAACTATTATATGATTAAGTATAAGTCTAGTTTTTAACTCACCTGTTGACTTAAACTTTCGAAATAAACGTTTAATATACTTAAATCGTTTTATATCTTCATAAAATTCCTGCTCTGTATCCAGATTAGGAATATTATAGTTTTTTATGGCATAAAACAGCCAATTTTTACTCGTTATCTGTGTAAACATTAGCCAAGCTCTGCATATACTCTTACAGCGCCATTCTCTAACGTCTCATATTTTCCTTTTAATGTTAATGCTTTACCTGTTCTATGTGTTATACCATCATCATTAATATCAGAGCCGTCAGTATCTTTACCAAAACGTCCGCCGTGTTGTGTCAATTCAGTTTTAAAGTTTCCGTTTTTGCCTACTATGTTGATAGGTGATTTAAAACCAATACCAAGTCTTCCTAATTTTTCTTCTAAATCAGCAAGAGCGCCTTCAGGTTTTATATATTCTCTATCAGCAACAGCACCAACAAATGCGTTAACTCTTTGCATTATAGCAGGTTCATGTATGTTATGAACTCCTACACTACCATTCTCTACTGAGTCATGGTGTGAAGTTGTTCCAACACCCATTTGTCCACCTTCTTTAATGTGTTGTCTAAAAGTTTTCATTTCTTTTTCTCCGTTACTTCTTTTTTTAAATACTTAAATGTTATACCACCTGATAAATCTTCTTCAACTTCTTGCAATTCATAATCTTCAGAATTATCTTCTAATTGCACTCCCTCAAATTGTTTATCATTTGGTGTATTATCAGCAAGATCAGATAAAAAATTATCCATCGAAACTGTATGTGACTTTATAGTCTTGTTCTTCACCACTACGTTCTCCCTCCTGTAATAATACTTTTTTTTCATCATCAAAATCTTTTAAAAATTTATCTACTTGTTGAATTGCACCATGAACAGCATGTAAATTGTTTCTCATACTGAACAAAGATTTTTCAAAGGTAGCAATTTTATTAGACAACTCTGAATAATCTTTTTGCAAAGTTGCCTTTTCACTTTCAAGTTTTGCCTTATCTATCATAATTAACTCCTAAAATTATACTGTTGTGTAATCATGCCCAGCAACAATGTTCCAGTTTGAAGACTTGAACATTAATGTAACAGACTGACCTAAAGCATTTAGAACTACCGAAGTATGTCCTGATAAATTAGATGGTGTTATTGTTACTGCATTTGATCCAGTTGTAATTAGGATAGTTTTAATTTGTCCATTAGTTCCGTCAGCAAGTGTAACTGTTCCTGGTGCCGAAGCAGCGTTAAGTTCAGTTATTGCCGAAGTTACATCTGCAACCTGTGATGAACTATCCATAGTTAACGTTTGACTAGTTTGTGATAGTCCTAAGTAACTAGGAATGTTATTGAAAACATCTTCAGCTGCAATTTTTTTATTGATTGGTGTTCCTGATGGATCATCCACTACATGAAATAAATCTACGGATGCCAGTGAATCACCTAAGTCCGTTAATTGTGTTATTTTTTTATCTGCCATTTTTATTCTCCTATAAACCCTTTCGGGAATGCTATTGTAGGTATTTTCCTACATCACGTTGTTAATATATATAAGGGCCGCCAAAGCGACCCCTATGTTATTTTATTTACTACGAGTTACTTGTTAATGCAACAAGTGTCTCATGTTGTGATCTGCCTAATCTTCCACCTGTAAACGTCTTTGTTAAAACCCATCCTTGATGAGCACCACTTGGCACTTCACCTGAAGTGTAGTTAAATAGTGCCACAAACATATCACTAAAATATGGTAATGGAAGCGTATTATTCTCAAACAAGTCCGAAGCATTCGTACTTGTTGGCGCTTGATTTACATGTGCTGTAGCCCATAAAGGTGCTGATCCAGCAGCGTCTGTTTTTCCCCAACTTGACATATTATTCTCTCCCTTAGTTAAAGGTACTCAATTTTTGATATAAATTTATACCGTGTTATACACTAGACTATTTATAAGATTAAAATCCTAATCTTTTGAGTTGAGAGATTGTTTTTGATGTGTCTGTATGATAGATACCAATACCACCTGATCTAGTAAATTCATCAACGTTTTTTTGATAATCATCTATTAAGATAGCATTTTTTTTAGAAAATTGTTTTTTTTCTTTTCTTTTAACTAAATTAACTCTTTGAGGACTTGACAATCCTGTATTTCTTCTTAACCATTCTCTTTTGCCTGGTATACAGTTAGGGTCAAATTCTTCCTCAACATATGCACTTAGTATGTGTGGATTAAATTTAGAGATATAACTCCATAATCTTTGTCCTCCTGGCATCCAAGGAAGAGAAGACCAGAAATTAGGCATTTCTATAATAGGTCTCCACTTCTCTTTTGAAGAAGGGATATTCATCCATTGTTTGATTGACATTTTAGTTGCTCTTTCAGCACCTTTTTTAAAGTCTGCAAGAACACCATCCATATCACAATATATTATTTTATTCATAGTGTTTGTTTTCATACTCATATACTATCATATATGAGCATTTTTATCAAGCGCTAAAGTGTCGCACTTTTTATATTGGTTTTGTTGATGGTTCAGTATCTATTACAGCAGTTTTTTTGCCTGTATCAGTTTTTGGACCTTCACCAGCCTGTATTCGAATCTCTTTAAATGTCTTTTTATTTTCTTTTACAGTATGAGTTCCTTTGTCATCACAATGATCACATCCTTTACCTTGACATTGAGGACACTCTTTTTCTAATTCTTGTAAAGGTTTGATAACAGACTTCTCACCTTTTTTAGGATCAGTATATGCTTTTATCTTATCTGCATTTTGTTTTTCACCTTTGTCGTCTGGATTTACTGACTCAATAGTTTGTCTTAACTTATGAGTTGGTTCAGTTCTACCCATTTTATCAACAACGATACCTTGTTTTCTTAATTCATGTGCTTTGTTTTGAATATCTGATAAACTGTTGCCATAAAAGAATTTTGCCTTTTCACCTTTTTTACCATAAGATAACATGTATGCTTTGTTTTCTTTCATATTTTTAGAAATTGCCTGTCTCTTTTTATGTAAGTATTCGTCTGATGAATCTGTATCACCATCGTTATCAAGGTCTTTATCTTTTCTATCTGTAAAATCTTTTTTAACAGCATCTTTGTTTACTGGATCAACTCCTTCACTTACAATCTTAGCAGCGATATCTGAAAGTGAATTTGGTTTAGTTTCAAAGTATTTTTTTTCTGTTGTTAGTTTTACTTTTGTTTCTGGTTTTGTTATTGTTGGCTGCTCTTTAGCGATCTTTGTGGATACATCTTCTAAGCTGCCTTGTTTTGTTTCAAAATATTTTTTATCCATTGTTTTCTCCTAGTCTTTACTTCCTTTTACTTTATCAGCCAAATCTGAATCTGCTTTACCCCAAGTCCCACTTGACTTAGTTATGAAACTATTTACACGAGCAAACGCCCATTGTTGAGGTGTTGTTCCTGGTCTATGACCACCTTTCCATGCAGCCATTCCTCTATTATAAACTTGTTTTAATATTGAATATGGCATACCAGATTTTTCAGCTTTTGTTTTTAAGCCTTCAATCTGTTCTATGAATTGTTCGGAACGAGTTAATTGTTTTTCTTTTTCTTTATCCATGTCGTGTTTAAGTTTTAACTTTTGCACTTCTATTTCTTTTTTTCCTAATTCAACCTGTTGTTTGTTGTCAGGATTAGATTTATCTAACTTATCTAATTCTTGTTGTGACTTTGAAATATCGTCTCTACTATCTTTGAATTTAGCTTCTGGATTTTTCTCTGGTGTTACTGCCTCACTCATTTTTAAATCATATGTTTTGAAAGAACCAGCATGTGCCGATGATCCAGGTTTTCTTTTTCTCATTACAGATGTTGCCATGTGGGAAACAAAGTTAATACCATATTGACTTAATTGTAATAACACGTCTGATGATTGTTTTTCTAAAAACTTTTTCAAGTCATTAATCTTTGAAGGTGTCATTGTTTTAATAGATGCCCAAGACCTTTTTAATTGTTCTAATCTTTGGTTTGTAATAGCTTCATCTAACACTTCTTCTTGCATTCCTTTTACATCAGGAGACCCATCTTTTTTCCATTTAACGTTTGACCTTAAAGTGTCTTGCGTTACAGATATATTTCTATTACCTTGTGATTTTAATTCTTTTGCTCTTTTATCAGCGTCTGGTTGTGTTTTAAAAGGAGACGCATATCTTTTGCCATCCTGTTTAGATGTCCATCTTGCAACATAAACGGTTTGACTTTCGTTTACACTCTCCATTATTTCTTGCCAACTTGTTCTATATTTTGTCATGGTTACTTTCCCAAATTTCTAGTTTTAATTTTTGTTTTCCTCTTATTACTCTATGATACACACCCTTTTTAATATGCATCGGTTTATTTAATTCTATAAGTTGAGGCATTTCATTATCCATTTGTAAATACCATTCATCACCTTCTAAAGCAACTACCTTTCGGTCTGCCTTATCTCTATGCCAAACCATTTCTGAATTATCGGCATTATTGTCAATAGTTCTTATAAAATGGTTTTCTTCAATCACTATATCATCATATGGTTTACTCATAACTTACCAGAAAAAACTTCCACCACCAGATAAACCTAACTGTTTAGCATATCTTGGTGTGTTACAAGCCCAATATGCAGCCGATGTTCTATCTTTTTGTGTAGAACATTGGTGCCTAGCAGCAAAACTTTTTCTTGCCTCAGGATCATTCATCTTAACTGATAATCCTGATGTATCACCCCATGTGACCTTTTTAACTTTATCTCCATCTTTTACATAGACATAAAACTTTTTAGGTCCGCCTCTTTTTGGTTTACCTATTGGAGGATTTTTCTCATCCTCTTCATCAAGCATTGGACAATCTAAAGCAACTTCATTGCCTTCAAATAATCCAAAGGTTCCAATATCTGTATCTAAAAACTCTTTGTCTTCAACAGATAATTCAATTTTTTCTTTTACAACTTTTCCTCTAAGTCTATTATAAAACTCAAAGAACGATGATGAATTATGTCTAAAAATGTTCTCACAAATAGGCACATTCATTTGTAAATGATAATCTATTGCCTCATTTACATTAGTATGTTCTTTAAAACTTCTTAATTTCATATCATTATCACCTACGTTCACTTTCATTTCTGATTTAGACTTTTTGTATTTACTTTCAAAGTCTTCTTCAGGCATTGTTTTCAAATCACCTTTAACGTCTTTGACTTTTGTTGTGTAACTGTTTTCACTAGTATCCACAACTTTGTTAAACATCTTATTATATACTTCGTCTAACTTAGATTGCCAGTCTTCACCGTATCTTTCTTTATATTTATCTATTGTTTCACTGTCACTTATCCATTCTTCAATATCTTTTAAATCAACTTTTTTATCAGCATTAACGTTGATTAAGTTGTTTTTAGGTTCACTTGGTTTGTATGAACCACCTTGAAATTTAGGGTCATAATTTTTTTGACCTGGGGTTATAGATGAAGTGTATTTTGCATAATCATGGCCTATTTCATATGACTCACTAAGAGGTCTATATCCTAATCTTTTTCTTACAACATTTACTTGTTTTATAATTTCTTTTTGTTTAATAGATTGTGGCATAGTTCTAAGTGCCTTATTCATTAATTTAGCATGTTCTAACTCATCTGCCTTTCTATTTGAACTTTCAGGCAATCCAGTATCTACAAATTCATCACCTCTTTTTTGTGGCTCTTTTTCAGTTTTAAGTTCACCATACATTTGTTTGAATTTCTTTGTATGAACACTTGGTTTAGTTTTAGCAACTTTATCTGCTGGCGATTGTGTGTAAGCACTTTTATCATCGTCAGATTTTTTGCCTTGTTTTTCTAAATGTTTGTCGTGTGACTTCTTCTCTTTGTCTGATAAACCAGCAACATATTTTTTAGGTTGATCTGTCTCTTTGTCGTATTTTAATTTTTTTGCCGACTCGTCTAATTCTCTAGGATAAACAGGCGATTCAATAATATTAAATAACCATGACTTATGTAGTTTATTATCAACGTCTTCAAGTGTTACATAGTTTGTTCCTCGTCTTACGATAACACCTGTAACTTTATTCTCAACATCATCAACAATGTCTCCTACATCATATAAATGCTCTGTTAAATACTTGTCTCTTATAATCATATTTTCTAACTCCTCTTTTGTAGAAGCAGTTATAAATGGTTTAAACTTTAATGTTCCTTCTTCTATTTCTGGATCGTTTGAAGCAGCCAATCTCATGCCTTGTCTTAATCTTTTTATTAATTCTTCGGCGTCTCTAAATCCACTTGGCAATCCTTTTTTAAATGCATCTAAATCATTTGCCTTAGCGGCCGCTCTCATTTTACTTGCTGACATTCCTGTAGCGCCGTCAGCATCTGGATCTCTTTCTCCAGCAGAAACTATATTAATGTTATCAAAGTTATAATAACCATGTCTGCTTTTTACACCATTATATTTTTTAATAGTGGTGTCAAATTCTCTTACTCTATCTGAACCGACAACCATTGATAATTCTGTAGCACCTTTATTGTAAAGATCAGTGACTATATCAAATACTCTATTTGAACCACTTACTATTATGTTTGAAGCATATCTAGGAAACATTTGTTTCATAACTTTTGACTTCTCTCTAAATGATAATGGGTTCTTATCTGAGTCTTCCGATCTACTTAAAAATATAAAGTGGTTGTCTGCTCTAACTGTAAATAATTTTTGTAATAATTTTCCATGTCCTATTGTAGGTGGATTAAATCGGCCAAAGGTAAACGCTATATGTCTACCTTTGGCTTCTTTAATCTTAGATAACGATTTAAGTTCATCTGGTGTTATTTTACCATCCAACATAATCTCTTCCAAAGTTTTAAAGAATTTGAGATAATGATACTTTTCTAACATTTTATAAATCACGTTTTTAGGAAGTCGGTTTTTTACTCCAAATTTTCTTACTTCGTCTGGTGACATATCTGCTAAGAAAGCGTCTTTTCGATCTTTAACAGTTTTAGCACCAATATCAAATAATGTGTTAATGGAATCTTTAATTTCAGCTAACTTTTTAGAAACTAATCCTTCTAGGTTTTCTATATCGTCTTTGCCTAGTTCTTTTAGTTCTTCATAATCAATCATGTCTCTTGCCAATTCACCCTTAACAACATCTATTTCAGATACTCGTTTCTGAAAATCCGCCATATATTTTTCAGGTTCAAATTTGCCTGGTTCTGGTTTTTTGATCCATTTGTTCTTATCGATATCAAAAATACCATCTGCCATCTTATTTGCCTTATCAAATATAGCAGGATCTATGATAGAAAAATAGTTTATAGGATGTTCACTGCCTGGTATTGTTTTACCATTTATTTCATATTGATGTTCTTTTATTTTTTCATGTACCTTTTCTTGTTCTTCTTTTGAACCAGGTATATCAAATAAAATATTAACATCAAGGTCAGCGTCACCTCTATATTGTTTTGTTAGTATTGATCCAATAAGACCATACTTAACTACTTTTCCAAATTTTTCAAATGACTTAATTCCGTCTAATACTTGTTTTTTAACTGAAGCTTTTAACTCTGGATTAGGTGTATCTGGTTTATCAAATACTGCCTTTGCATACGTTTTTCTTGGTATGTCTATAATAGACTCGTTAAATTGTTTAAAGCTTTTCATTTTCTATTTCTCTAATAATTTTTTTACTAATGTTTTCTGGTGTATCACCCTCTGCTTTAATACTTATAAAACCAGGTTTATTTCTAAAGTATTCTACAACAGGACCAGTTTCTTCTTTGTATAGTTTAATTCTATCGTTGATAACTTCTTCGGTATCATCAACTCTACCTCTTGCAAGTAATCGTTTCATTACTTCTTCTTTACTTACATCTAAAAACACAGCAACATCATGTCCGATATTTTCTCGTTCCATTTCTCTTACTTGTTTCATATATCTAGGCCATCCGTCTAATACATATCCGTCTGGACTTTCTGCAATTCTGTCTTTAATAAGTTTTAAAACCATTTCACTAGGTGCAAACTTACCTTTTGTAATTAAATCTTTAATTTGTTTTCCTATTTCTGTATTTTTCTCAACTTCTTTTCTTAACATGCCACCTGGATATATGTGAGGTATGCCGTATCTATCCATCAAATACTTAGTGTATGTTGATTTACCTGAACCAGGACCACCTAACATAACTATTCGTCTTTGTTGTGCCTCTTTAATATATGTTCTAAATGTTTTCATTATCTAGTAACCTCCTCCCAGTCCATGGAACCAAAAACATCTTCTGTATTACTATCACAAGCCAATCTCAATGTTAAAATTTCAGGTGTACTAGTAAATGTATTTCTCTCTAATTGAAACTTAAATAAAGCTTCTTTTAATATATTAATAGATTCACTTATTTGTTTGGAAGAAGAAGTAAAACCACTAGCCAATATTCTTCCTGTCCCTAATGTGTGATCAGTGCCTGTAATATTATATTCAACAGATGAGTTTGCTCCACCAGACACCCAAGTTCCACCCGCAATACTTCCACCAGCAACCACTTGCCAATTATAAAATTTTCCATTTCCAGTTCCCAATAAAGATAAAGCAGTAAGAATAACAATTGCATCTAGTCTTGCAGCTTTTAGTCTTATAGAAGCTACAGGATAATAAGTTCCAGCAGTTGTTAATCTATAAGGAGAAGTAATCACTGTTCCAATAGCTTGTTGCCTTCCTCTTAATTCATAACCACCTTCACTCATAACACTAGAACAAACTTGTTTTAATGTAGCGGTAGAACCATCTCCAACTTCCGTTTGTTGTTTAATTTCACATCTTAAAGGTAAAGAACCTGTAGTGATATATGTTCCAGATACTAAATTAGCGTGATGAAATGCGTGAGCAACTACAAATCTACCATTAATAACAAAACCTGCTCTTACGGTTCCTACACCTAACCATTCTAAATCTATATATTGAATTTGTGCTTTTGTTAAATCTAAAGTATAACCTGTTATACCTGTGCCATCTAATTTATCTATATTCCAATCTGCTTGAGCAATTCTACTTTCTACAACTGAACCTGTTATTTTACTTCTTTCTACTATATAAACATCTGTACCATCTTGTTCAAAATAGATACCATTGTCTGTTCCAAAATATCCTATTCTTTGTCTTAATCCAGTTTTAGCAGCATTAAATATAAAAGAATTTAAAATTAACAATGATTTACCAGGTTGATAAGCCATTACTTTATTTGTTTCTCTAATAATTTCATCATTAGCATTATCACCAACTGTTAAATCTATTAGACCCTCATTTATTTGAAAGGTTGATGAAGCGTCACCTGTAATATCTTCATTCCATAAATCATTATCAGCAAATCTATGTGAGGAATCAAATAGTGTTAGTGGTGATGATATTCTACTTCTACCAAAAGCATCCACATTTGTTTCTGTTGAAATTGTTTGACTGGTTCCAGTATTTGATATTGTGACTGGAAACGGATTTGTTTGTGATACAACATTACCATCTTTTGTTGCTATCATTGGTACTTCAAAGATAGTTTTACTATCGTTTAAAAATGCCTGTGAGTCTTTTCTAAAATTTGCCATATCTTATCCTTTTATCCAGTTCTTAGAAATATTAAAGTTAGCAGTACTAAACTCTAATCTATCAACTAGTTTTACAGCGTTGCCCATTCTATCTACGGCAACATATCCTTCTGGATTTGTAACTTCAAACCCATTGTCTTTTTGTAAAAATGTTCCTATACTTTTTATTTGATTCATTTTGTTTATTAAGAAATCTTTTACTCTTTGTAATGTCACATAACTAGCAATGGCAAAATATATACCGACTTCATTTTTTTCCATAAATTTTAGTCCTTCATTTTTGATTGCTTCAAATTTATCTTTTGCATTTTGTGTTTTTCTTGCCGATATTTCTTTGTCTAAAACACTAATATAATATGTTCTAAATTGTGATACTAACTTACTTACATTTTCTATTGATTGACCTCTTCTAATAAAGTCATTGAAAAATATTTTAAGTCTAGCACCAACAGAATATAAATTTTGTTGTTTACTTAATAAGTTTAATATTGGTCTGCCTTTACTTACAGAACCAAATGCCATTCTTAACATTGCGTCATATCTTTCACTTTCAGCAGTTGTAAATGTAGCAACACCTGAAGCGTCTTTGTATCCTGCGTCATCAAAAAATACAGATGATGTTTTTCTAAATGAACTTACGTTCACACCAAAGTTTGCTTTTAAGTCTGCCATTTTTCTACCAGTGTATGTTGTGTGAAATATGATACCCATTTTAGCAGAGGCAATTCTTTTACCTATTGTACTATCTACAGGCACAGCATATGTGATTGTATTAGGTGTAAAAGTTAAAACACTTTCACCTCTTATGTTGGCACTTTTTAATTCATTGTTAGTGTATAAAAAGTCACCTTGAACAACGCCTTTGATTCCTAATTTCTTTAATTCTACTAATGCAACTTGTAATTTTTCAGCAAGTCCGCCTGTGTGATTTCTTCTAATATCAGCAGATGTATAATTTATTTTGGGAGTTACGTTGAATACTGATTTTGATCCAACAAAGAATTTGCCGTTTTCAGGATTGATACCACAGATCACAGCAGGAGCACCGTCCCATTTTACTGAAACGTTTAATCCTCTACTTGACGATCCGATAAGCATATCTCTTAATGATTTAAGAAATGTAATGGCATTAACACCACCTTCATATCCATCATTAATGATAGAATCTTCTAAATGTTCTAAATGAGTATTTTTAGCCTCACTTAAATATTGTTTAAAACTTTGCATGTTTCTCCCACGTTATCCATATAATATATTATATCAAATTTAGTGCTATTTGTCAAGCACTATTCCATAAACAAATACAATCTTTTTTATGACTATTTATACTAATATAGTTTACCAAAAGGGCCAAATTGAAAGATATTTCTTCCTTCTTTTTTAGACAAGAATAAAATATCAGTAACATATTCATCCATCATATCTTTGTTTACCATTGAACAAATCGTATGAACAAAGGTTAATTGCATTAATTTAGAATTTGCAATCCAAGGTTTCTCTCCGTCAAAAGCAATCTTCATCTGCTTTGTAAAATCTTTAGGTAATATATTAGTTACTAATCTTATATTATTTTTTTTACAATTTGCTACTAGTTCACTAAACATATTATTATATTTTTTAGATTGTTTTATAAACTCTTTTGTATCTTTTGGAAAATCAGCAAATCTGTTTTGAAATGTTTTCTTATATGGTTTACCACTTGTTAATTTAGAAATAAGTAGTAGAGGTGCTTTACCAAGTCTTGCCTTTTCCCCAACACCCGTTCCTTCAATTTTTAAATTTTCAAATTTAGAAGTTCCGTTTCCTTTAACTTGAAATTTTACTTTTATCGAATTGTTAAGACTTAGAGAAATAACTGTGTCCTGTGTTTTCCAATTGGCTCTTTTTCCTGATCCAATGGTAGTTAAGTCCATTTTTATATCACTAAGTTTATAATCATATACACCTTTTTTAGCTTCTAAATCTTTAAAAAACTTATCATCAAGGTTTACTCTTTCATACTTTGCTGTTTGTCCTGATACTAATTTTAAAGAAAGTCCCACAACTTTTTTTTCATTGTATAGTGATCTCATTACTTGATTTAATTCTGTAAGGGTTCTTGTAGCAGAATCTTGGTTTAATTCTTTTATTATGGTTTTTCTATTAACTTCTTTTTTATCTATTAACCAAATATCAGCAGGATTATAACTATCTTTCTTTGATATTCTGAAGTAATCTTTTATGAGTTTTTGAAACCATTCCATAAAACCATTTTTATCGTCTCTATCAAAAATAGTAAATTTAGCATTAGGAAAAACATCTAATATCTTTTCATGTTGTTTATAAAAAGTTTCAAACCAAACTTTTTCTTGGTTTTGAGACCAGGGGAGTGTGTAGTTAAACAGTTGTTTATTGTTAAACACAAATATTTCTTTTAAACCTTTTACAGTGTCTTTATCTTTAACAATATCTTCCGCTGATTTAAATCTTTTTTTAGGTGGTAAATAAGAACGTTTGAATATAAAGGCAGTTGCCTTTTCCTGCATAGCAGTAAATTCTCCTTCTTTAACGCTTATATTATTTAAGTTTGGCATGCATATATTTATGCACGACTTCTACCTCTAGTTCTTGGTGGGGAGTTGTATTTGCTTTTACCATTATCTGATAGTTTTTCATTACTATTTCTTAGATCAAAAAATGGTGGAAGCCCAAATGCTCCAAATGTCTTATTTTGATTTTGAAATTTGACAATCTCTTTTATATCTTCTTCAAAAAAAGACTCTTTGAAAACAAGTTTACTAGGCATTTCTACGGCACGCCAGATAATCTTACCTTTTAATTTTACCATTTGTGCCTTATAATATATTGATGGTTTCTTTTTTATCATACTTTAAATCCTGAAAATTTATCGTAAGGGTCAACAGGTTGAGGACCAGATGGTGTATCTATCTTCTCCTGTGACTCTTGGTTACTATCTACTATTTGTTGAGCATTGTTTTCTACATCATACAATCTCATTTTTGATCTATCAACACCAATGATAAAGGCACGATTAATACCAGGATCATTGTAACGATTTTTTAATTGTTTAACTTTCATTTGTCCTAGTTCTTCAAGTTCTTCATTTGAGATTAAGGCAAACATAAAGTCAGCAGTTGCAGGTAGACCAAAACTTTCTGATGTATCTTCTAGTCCTACATCACTTGACATAAAACCAGTTCTAGTTGTTTGTGTAGCAGACACAATAGGAACATTGTATTGAACAGCAAGTCCTCTAAGTTCTTCAGCAATAGATTTAATCATTGTATATGAATTAATATTACCACCTTTAAATCTTGCACTTGTACATATATTCAAATAATCTATGAATACAATATCTGGTTTAAAAGATTTCTTTAAAGACAGTTCATCAAATAATGATTTAAAGTGACCACTATGAGCAGACGCAGTTGGATATTCTTTGATGATTAATTGACCATTTATCTTAGATTGCATTTTGTTGATCTTATTGTCATATAGGTCTCTTGGCATTTGATATAGATCATCAATAGTCACATCTAATAGATTAGCATCAATCCTCTCGGCTATTCTCTCCTCTGCCATTTCTAAAGTGATATATAAGACGTTTCTGCCTTGTGCTAACATTGAAGAAGCAACATGACACATAAACAACGACTTACCAACACCTGTTCCTGCAAGAGCAACATTAAGTGTCTTAGGTGGTAATCCACCTTTTGTAATACGATTGAAATAGTTTAAATCAAATCTTAGACGTTGTTCAACTTTGTGATAATAATCAAATCTAACATCTGGTTGTTTTAGATAATCATGGCCAATATGCTGATCAAAAGAAACAGCAAGAGCCTCACTAAGGATGCTCGGTATCGCCTCGGGAGTGTGTTTTTTATCTTTACCATCTATAATCCTTATACCTGATAATACAGCATTATATACAGCACGATCTTTACAAAACTTTTCAGTTGTATCGATCAGCCAATTTGGATCCACTTCTTCATAATTCAAAGTGTTTAATAATGATTTTGCTTGATTATGTTCTTCTTCGGTAATTGTTTTTAAATTTGATAATTCAATACCGATCGCCTCTTTAGTAGGAAGATTATTATATTTTCCTATAAAGTTATTTATAATATTGAATAACGTAATCTCAACACTATCTTTAAAGTATTCATCTTTTAAAAAAGGAACTGCCTTTCTGGCAAATTCTTCGTTATGAATAAGATTGGTTAAAATTGTTTGTTCAAATTTACTTGTTGAGTTGTAGCTTTCCATCTTTTAATTGTCCCTCTATTTCATCGACTAATATATCACCGATCAACGTTCTAAATTCCTCAGATTCGGTATCAACACCTTTAGGATTTTTCTTAACAGTATATTCAAACTTTAATGGTAACTTGTCTTGTTGATTTGCTTCAGAAGCAAACATAACCTTACCATAAGTGTAAATAACACCTTCATATTTTCCTTCGCTGATTTTGATACACGAATAATCGTCAACGTCACGTTGAGCATAATGATATTTTTTCTTAGTCTTGTCCATATAGAAACTCTTTTTTAGCTACTTCATCAATCTGCTTAAGAATGTCTTTAGTAAAAAACTTTTCGGGTTCGTTATTAATTGTCTTAGCATATTGTTTTGTACCATCTGGTAACTCAATTCTTGTTGAAACAGATTTAAATATTTCATGTTTCAATGCAAGATCAAGCAACCCATAATACTTATCAAGGCCATCTTTATATGTTAATCTAACATCTATTAAAGCATTTTCTTTTGTTAACCTTGACTTGTAATTCTTACAGTGAATAATATTACCCACAACTTCTTTGCCATCTTTTTCTTTACGTTTTGAAAGATAAACAATATTAGAAGCAGCATACTTTAAACCAGAACCACCACCCATTTCTTTTTGTGGAAACATTGAACCAATAACATCATAAGTATGGTTTGTCATAATCATAGGAACTTTTGCTTTACCTAGTTTCAATGTTAATACTCTAAATGCGGCCTTGACAATTTGTGATCTTGTCATGTCTCTAGTTTCTTTACCCTCTGCTGTGTCTTCCATTTCTTTTGTTGTAGATAGCATACCTAAACTATCTAATACAAACATTAAAGGTTTTCTTTTAGAAGCATCCTGTTCTAAATATTTGTCAACAACCTTTATTGATTGATGTCTAAATTCTTGTACTGTTGCAACTGGCACAACTACCATTCTTTTACTATCGATACCTCTTGCCTCAACTAAATCTTTTGTTAATGCACTTTCTGATTCAAAGTAAATTACACCTGCCTCTTTATTTTTATCTAAAAATGCTTTTACAATTCCTAATGCAAAGAAAGTTTTACCTGTTGCAGCTTCACCAGCAATCGCTGTTATTTTGTTTGATGGCATACCACCATATATAGAACCTGATAATAAAGCATTTAAGGCGTGAGAACCTGTATCAATAAAACTATCTACATCACCTGCTTCAATACCCTCACTAATCAGTGTAGCGTATTCATTACCTGTTTCTTTTATTATATCTTTTAAAAAATCACTCATCTTGTTCTCCTTTTATAACAAACATTTTATACTTCTAGTATAACACATTTTCTTTATTTTGTCAATACTCTTTAAATACGTTTCCTGAAACGCTTTTACCTGACTTCACTATTTTTTTTTTAATCTTTTTAGGTGCTTTTTCCCATTCAAATCTCAATTTAGGATCACTTGGTATCCATTCTTCAGGTGCTTCTTCTAAATCATCATTTGAAACAGTTGCCCATATACTATCAAAAAATTCATCTGCGTCAACTCTACCTAAAGGACCAAATATTTTACCATCAACTCTATTTAATCTTTTTTGTAATAGTTCTCTATTATATTCTAAAAGTCTTTGGTAATCCCAATATTCTTTTTTATCTTCGTAATCTATTTTTGTTATTGACATGGTCATATTTATTAAAACAAGGTTGCTTTTCTACTGTGTCTAAAGTAATCTAATTTTTCTTTTGAAAAACACCAAACGTTTTCAATAAAAATACGATTCATAAATTCTGCTTTTGCTTCTTCACTTTCAAATAGTTTATCTGACTTAGGTCTTTGCATTATTCTCATACCGATTTGTCCTACAAAGTTATCTTTTAAACTATCAACTAATTCATCACAACTAAAATATCTCTTACCTTTAATTGTTGGATCCATAATGTTTACAAACATATGTTTTGATCTCTCAAAACTTTTTTGTGCAACTGGTAAATAAAAGTCATCACGCCATTTAGCATATTCATCAAATTTAAACCATGATTGATTTTCTTCTTTTTCACCACCTTCATTATATCTTTCAGTTGAGAAATAAGGTGGACTTGTAAAGGCACAATCAATATCTTTTATTTCATCCCATGGCAAATCTTCAGCACCACAATTATAGATAGTAACTTTTTTCTGTTTTTCTTCTGGTAAAAAACTATTGTAAACTTCTATCTGTTTCATGTATAGTTTGTAAGTGTTAGGATTAGGATCGCAACCGATATATTCTTCAGCGTCACTAGTAAAGAAACCAGCAAGTCTATCACCCCAACCACATGAAGTATCTAATACTCTTTTTGCGTCTGTCATTTGATATATTGCTTTTGCAACATTAGGTTTAAATTGTGTTGCAATATAAGTTCCTAATCTAAATGCACTCATGTAACTTGATTCTGATAAGTTACCACCTCTTAGTTCTTGTTTGCCATCTATCATAGCAGGTTTCATATTATTGATACCACGCCATATAGGTCCTAAACATCGCCATATATCTTTTGCAGTTCCTTTATACCATACATCTAAAGGTCCTTTGAAACTATAACTTGAGCAATTTAATCTCAACTCTTGGTGAAAATGATTTGAAACGTCATTGTAAATAGATGGTGCGTCTATAACACCTAGACCATGGTCTTTGAAGTTATATTTTAAATCATCATATTTTTCTTTAACACTTTTTTCTAATTGTTCTAATGGTTTAATATATTCCCAAACATCTTGTTTTTGTAAACTCTTAAATGATTGTCTCATTATATCATATGAGATTTGTTTTAAAGGATATACAGGCCTAACAACAGAAATATATTCTGCTAGGTCTTCTCTAAATTTTTCTTTGCCTATTTCGTTTGTAATGGACTCAAATGTCTGTTGATCCATTATAGGCAACTTGTTTTCATTTGCATATTTTTTCAGATAATTCATACTATATTATAACACATTATTTAAATTTGTCAAGTTGATTACCCCATGCATCCCAACCAGGTTTTTGTGTTCTAGCAAACATTTCAATATAAGGTCCCTCTAGTAAATTCTCTATATGGTTGTACATTATATCTGGTTTTCTGCTATGTTCTCTCCGTTGTTCTACAACTAGTTGTGGCACAGACTTACTTAGTCTTTTAGGTTTACCTTTTGTGGCAAGTAAACACATTTCAGGATTACCTCTAGTCCAATATCCTAATCCTGTAAAGAATCCTGGTTTAGTTTTATTTGTCTTTGCCCATGTAAAGGCAACAGTTTTATATTTAAAACCCCATGCGTTTATTACTTCAAATGCTTTATCTAATAAAGGATCAATGACCCACATTAATAAAACTGAATCATCATTTGCAATCTTATTTACTGGCAAATCTTTTATGTCCTGTAAAGACATAACGTTATAATGATTTTCAGGACTTCTATCTTTGCCCTTGTCAGAATAAGTTTTAAACGACCATGGTGGGTCGGCATATATTACGTTATACTTTTTATCGATATCCATATTGTCAATATTATAATTAAAAATGCTTTAGTATCTATTCTTGTCATTGCAAGCCTTTCACCCCAATGAAAAAATAACCAGATACTCATATAAAATAGCATTAATAGTATTATGGCATTTGTCATTCGAAAAATGCCTCTAGTGTTGCTTCTTCTTCAAGTTTCCAGTTGATAGCATTTAAGATAAACCTCAATGGATCAGAAAATGTTTTTTCAAATTGAACATCATAGTCAACATACTTGTGTAGGTTAAACTCTTTTGGTATTTTAGTTGAAAATGCAATCACAGTATCTTTTACAGGATTAGGCAACTTCAACATTAAGAATTTTATTTTTTCACCATCTTTAATTAATGGATATTTAGATTCTAATTTATGAGTTCTTAGATAATGATTGTATATTAAAGAACCTTTTACATGTATTGGAGTTCCTTTTATATACAGATTTGAAGAATCTATATACTTGTCAATATTATTACACGATCTAGGAAAGGCAATTTCTTCAGGTTTTAATTTAAAGAAATCTTTTTTGAAATCTGCAACAAACTTAATCAAATCATCTTGCGTTGAGTTCATAATAATTTTAATTGCGTCTTTAATTTTACCTCGGCAAACCTCTGGAGTTGATGACTTAACTGCCTCAACACCCATAATCTTTAACTTAGGTGATTCAAATCTAATACCTTCTTCATCAAATACGTTCATCATGTAACGTTTTTTAGCAACCCATATACCTTTGTTTGCAATTGCCTCTCGTTTCATAATCATTTTTTGATCATACGCATTAATATATTCGGCAAGTTTTTCATAACTCTTATCAATTACTTTTTGTATTTTTTCTTCAGCGGCCTTGTTAATAAAATCTACAACTTGATCAATTGATTTATCTTTACAAACTTTTTCAACTAACTTATCTAGTTTTAAGTAGATAGAATCTGTATCAGACGCAACAACATAATTTACATTGGTTGTTTGTAATATCTTATTCATAAATGCATTTACATCACGTTCTACCCAACGAATTGCCAACTGACCACCAAGTGTGATTGCTTCTGCCTGTTTAACATCAAAGTATCTAAAGTATTGATTACCAATGGCACCATAAGCAGAGTTTAGAGAAATCTTTTTTGCCATTTGAATATTATTACATCTTGCAATCTCATTTGAATAGATAGGATCCTTTGTCTTTTGAAATTCTTTTTTTGCTTCGATCATTTTCTTTTTATAAACAACACGATCGGTATACATTTTTTCCATTAGTTCAGGCAAGAAACCTTGTTTATCTTTTTTAAACATGGCGCCGTTTGGTGCAATGGTAACATTCTTATCTTTTGCAAAATTAAGATTTAGTTTTTCTGCTAAGAAGTTTTCTACACCTACTGATCTAGGTTCTACACCAGCGAACATTTCAGGACTTATATTATATTCCATAATCAAGTGTGGATATAGTGAGTTCAAATCAAACGAACAAATCCATTCATGCAATCCTGGTTGTGGGTCTTTTACATACGCACCTTCGTATTGAGTTGACTTCTCATGGTCTTCTCTTGGTGGTATTACTATATTCTTTTTTCTTAGATGATTATAGATTAATGTATCCCAACATCTTACTTGCGAATACACATCGTTATAGTTTACTTTGTAATCGTATGCCATAGTTAAACATAACTCAATCAAACGCATTTTATCTTCTAGTTTATCAACAAGTTCAACGTCTTGGATATTATATTCTACAAACTTTTGATAATCTTTTGTATAAAACTCTTTAAATGTATCGTAAGGATTTTCTAATTTCTGTTCGCCTAGTTCTACTTTACCAATGTAATCTAGTTTATAAGACTCTTGCCTTACATAGGTAAATTTTCTATACAGTTCAAAGTAATCTAATATAGAAACACCTAATATATTCCAATACTGTTTATTGTTTTGACCCATTTGAACACGATCAGCATTAACATAATTCCAAGGTGACATTTTGTTAATAGTATCATTATCAAAAAGGTATCTCATTCTATTCATCAAATATGGCATGTCAAAAAATCTAACATTCCAACCAGTCAATATATCAGGATGATTTTTACACCAGAATTTTAGAAACTCTAATAGAAGATGTTTTTCATTTTGACATTTGATATAAGTTACATTTGCTTTTTTAGCAATAAAGTCACCAGTTCCCCATGTAAGAATTTGTTTGTTACTATGGTTCTTAACTGTTATACAAATAATAGTTTCTTTTGCAGTATCAGGATCGGGAAAGCCGTTCTCACACTCGGTTTCTATGTCAAGTGTGAATATCTTAATATAATCTTTGTTCCATCTTATGTCGTCTTTATATTCGTCAGCAATATATTGATATTGATAACGATTCATTCCATAGATTTTATATTCTGGAATAGATTTATACTCGTCATAAAAATGTTTTGCCTTTGAAATAGAATCAAATCTTTTAGGTGCCAATTGTATATTGTCTAGTGACTTGTATGCCGTTTGTGTTTTACTAGGCATAAACAAAGTTGGTCTATAATTGATCCTACTTAGATACGACTCTCCGTTGGCAACACCTCTTATAAGAAGTTTACCTTTATGCTCTAAAACACTTGTATAGAAATGGCTCGCTAGATTCATACTATATTATAACACAAAAATGTGAAAAAGTCAACTATGTAATAATTGATTTTTTAGGTGTTACTATTGCACCAGTATTTTTTTGATATGCTTCAACTATGTTTTCTGTTGGAGTTGAATCACAAACAATATTTACCTTTTTAATTTTCACTATTTCATCTTTTGAATATGGTAAATAAGGATGAAATCCTATTTGCATAGGTTGTCCTGGTTGCCCTTGCATTGGAATCAATACATAAGGTTTCTTTATGTGTTCAAATAAATCTGTTTCTTCTTCAAATGTTCCTATCACGTCCTCACCTGTTGTGAGTCTATATAATTTAATCATAATATCCTTTATTCAGTTGTTTCGTCTTTATTTATTTTCTTACCGATGTTATATTTCGCCTGTAAGTTCCATTCGCTCTTCTCTTTAAAAGCAATTATCTTTATTTGAGATAATGGTGCTTTGTTTTCTGCCTCATTAGGTTTAACGATAGAGATCAAACTCCAATCTTGTAATAAGATTGATATTGTGTTTCTTCTTTGTATATCGTTTTCAGCTAATGTTGCTTGTTTGCCGTCTAAAGCAAATAATTCTTTGAAATGAACTATGTAATACTTTCCTTGTTTGTGTAGTATATGACAACTTTGAAATAAAGTTTTATCTTTACGACTTGCCACACCTATTCTGGAAAGTGTCTCTCTTACTTTTAGAAAATCATCGGGTTGTTTAAGGGTAACCTCTAACATACTGTCAGGCGACCATTTAAGTCCTTCACTCATTTTCTTCTCCCACCCTTATCAAGTTTTTCTTTGATAAGTTTCAATTGTTTATTATCAAGTATGTCTAAGGCCTGTTTAGCTTTGATGTTACTATAACCATAATATTCTTTTACATACTCTAAGTTTTTAGATTTAGAGGTAGATATCCATTTACCACCAAATCTTTTTCTCTTACGAATACTATTTAGTAAAAAATGAAACTGTGACCTTTTAGAAAGGCCGTGTCTTTGATTCATTTCATTTGCCATCATTATTGTATCAACGTGTTGCGATAAGCAACGATTAATAATAAATGGGGCAAACTTCTTTTCCCATGTTATATCATCACCATCAAGTAAGTTTATCTTAGACCAATTGATGGCATTTAAGTAATCACCTAGTTTATATTCAATCATTATTAATGTTTTTCGTGTTTTTTATGTCCTTTATGTGAACCCATATAGTAATCGCCTGGTTCATAATCCCAAACTTTACCATGATGACCTCTCACGTCAGCCCAAAACATTCTACATCTTACGATGAGTTTTCTCCAAAATGTTCTTCGTGCCATTATACTATTCCGCTCCAATCTTCATCTTCTTTTGTTTTTCTTTTGAAAGAACGTTTACCTTTTTTAGGTTTTACAACTCTTTGTTTGTATTTAGTTTGTCTTAATTCACGAGCGAATGGATTGTGCTTTTTCTTACTAGTCATTTTGAGTTTTATTTGAACTTACACTCGGCCATAATTTGGGTTAAACATGCGACCATATTGATCTCATGGTCTGCCACAAAAGCAGATTTATATTGATAGTCAGCAATTGTTAATACAGCAGCTGGTATCGATTGTGGATGTAATGATTTGTAAAGAATATCATAGATACTTGTAAACAAAGAAGACGGATCCTGATCTAGGTTTTGAATAACCCATTTTCTCATATCGGTAAATCGTTTTTCTTTTAACATCTTCACTAACTCTTTATTGTTAATTTCAGACAATGATACAAGTATGCCACTATCAATCTTACCTCTTACAGAATATCTTTGTAATTCATTGATTGTTCTTCTAAAGTCTGGATAGTGTCTTTGTATCAACTCAGCAAGTACTCGTTTATCATACTCGATACTTTCATCGTCAAGTATATTACCAAGTCTTTTAAGCAATGCCTGTGCTGTTTTTACTTTTTGACCATTTGTAATACGAAAATCAATAACTGTGCAACGACTATGTAACGCAGGTATGATTTTGTTTTTAAAGTTACAAGTAAAAATAAATCTACAATTCTTATGAAACGATTCCATAAAGTTTCTTAATGCAGGTTGAACTGAGTCAGGATTCATATAATCCGCCTCGTCAATTATTACAACTTTATGATTTTTTGTATCGTCTAAAGATACTGTGGATGCAAAGTTTTTAATTGTGGTTCTTAGTGTATCAATATGCCTACCCTCATCTGAACCATTGATTATGATATAATCACAACCTAATTCTTCACATAAGGCACGAGCAACTGTTGTCTTGCCCGTACCCGCTGTGCCTGAAAGGAGAAGATTTGGTAATTCTTTATTGTCTAAGAACTTTGTAAAGGTATTTTTTAAGTCCTCACTTAAAATACAATCCGATATTTGCTTCGGACGATACTTTTCCACCCATAGGAAATCTGACATTTAGACCTCCTTAAAATGTTGAGTCTGCTTCTAATGCAATCCAATATTGGACTTTTACCTTTTTGTTTATGAAATGTGCAATCTTAGCCTTCGATAATGCAACATCATATTCACCAGGAATAATTTTCATATTCTCTGCCTTGATGTAAGCAGTAAAGTCAACATCTGATTCACCAACTGTAATTGATGATTCATTTGAGTTATTGTTCTTTTTATCTAACGCAACTAGTTTGATTTTACCTTTTTCACCTATAAAAGCAATATCAGGTAGACTTAGATTAGTATATAATCTTTTTACAGATTCGTAGTCACTATCTTTTAAAGTGAACGATACTGTTTTGTCTGGCATGTTAATTTCTTTTTGTGGTGTAACCAAAGTTGATTTATCAGCAAATGCATATCTAGCTGACAAAGAAGTACCTTCATCATTTATTTTTAGATTAGCAGCACCGTTAAATTTAAGAACTGGTTTTTTGAATGAGTCGATTGCTCTTAGAAATTCTGGCAAATCATATACGCCAAATTCTTGTTCGAACTCTTCCTCAACATCTGCTTTTGCCATGATGTTTTTCATAGTTGACATTGTTGAAATACTGTTACCTGGTTTGAACAGTATATTGTTATTAATATCTGAAAAGTTTTTTAAGATACTAACTGTATTATCACTTATTTTCATTATTTATTTTCTCCTTCATTATTTAATAATAGCACAACGTAATGAATTGCCTTAAGCAAGTCTTTACGATTTTTACCATTTTTTTTGCCATAACGACTAAGATATTTTATAGCGTTACCTAAACAAAAATCACTTTTAATTCCAATAGACTTTAATAAATCTAATGTCTGAATACCCTCTTTACCAGATGAGTAATGTTGACCGTATGTTGATTTAATATAGTCTTGGACTTCTTTTAAAATTTTATCTTCACTGAATTTCATAATATTATTATATCACATTTTTTTTAATTTGTCAATGGGTGACAAAGTGCCACCCATATAACTATTCACCTTTGTAGGCGTCTAATGTTTTTTGAAATTTACCAGCATGAGATTTTTCTGCTTTTGCAAGTGTCTCAAACCAATCTGCAATTTCATCAAAACCTTCTTCTCTAGCAGTTCTAGCCATACCTGGATACATATCTGTGTATTCGTGTATTTCACCTTTGATTGCTGATTGAAGATTTTGCTCTGTGTTACCCATTGGTTCTCCTGTTGCAGGATCGCCAACTTCTTCAAGGTATTCTAAATGACCATGAGCATGGCCAGTTTCACCTTCAGCGGTTGATCTGAATACAGAAGCAACCTCATTCGCACCTTCAATATCTGCCTTTTGTGCAAAGTAAAGGTATCTTCTATTTGCCTCACTTTCGCCTTGAAAAGCAGCTCTTAAATTTTGTGCTGTTTTTGTGTCTTTTAAATCACTCATAATTTATTTCTCCTATTGTAGAATAGTTGTTTATTATTATACACTAAAATTTGAATTTTGTCAACAACTCAACATTGTTGTGTAGAGCGGCCAAATGGCCGCCCTATCTAGGTTTTTATTTAATGTTAATGGTTTTTAGTTTTTTAGCATCTGGAATAATTTTCTCCATTGATACTTTTAACAGGCCGTCTTTTAACTCGGCACCTTTAACTTCAACATCATCAGCAATAGTGAACGATCTTTTAAAGTATCTTTTTGAAATACCTTTATGAATCATTGCCTGATCTTTTGGTTTATCAACACCTACTGAATCGTCAACAACAGATTTAACTTTTGATTCGATAGTTAATATATTGTTCTCACTAGTGATTTCAATATCTTTTTTATTGAAACCTGCAAGAGCGAGCTCAATATCGAATTTATGAGTACCTGTCTTAACTAGATTGTATGGTGGATAATTAACCGTAGGGTGGTCAAACATAGATTCGAAATGATCGAACATGTCGTCAAATCCTACTGATAATGGTCTTAATTGATTGAAAATAGATAGTGCTTTTGTATTGGTCATATAACCTCCTTTTGTTAAGCAAAGTTTATTTTCGACAACCCTATAAGGCGTTGTCTATTATTATATAATAATTATTTATATAATTTCAAGCGCCAGTTTCATTTTTTCACGGAGTTAAACTGGCAAACCTCGAGGTTTTTATTTTATTTTACTTGTGTAATTGCTTCTTGTGGATTAGCCAAAGGCACTAAACCTAAATCAGTTAAGTAACCTCTATTACTAATTGCTCTTTTTGAAGTAAACTCTTTAATGTATTCATCAATACCAGGTATGACACCTTTGTGTTGATTTTTTACATAAAAGTATAATGGTCGACTTATTGGATAAGAACCATCTTGTATAGATTGTTTTGATATTGACTTACCATTAATTGTAACTGCTCTTACTTTGTCTTTATTTGCGTCATAGTAAGAATAACCTAATATACCAAAGTTATTAGGTTCGGTCACAATCTTGTTAATAATCAAAGTATCATTTTCACCGGCTTCAATAGCGGCACCATCTTCTCTTAATAAAGTACAATCTTTTTTGTTTGCCTCTTTAACTTCTTTAGCACAGCCTTTTGCCATTACTAATTCATTAAAAGCATCCCTTGTACCTGAAGTTGGTGGTGGAACAAGTACACCAATTTTAACATTGGGTAAACTTGAATCTATGTCAGACCATTTTTCAGGTAAAGAACCTTTTACTGATAAGGCCTGCCATAATTGTTCTACTGTAAAGTTTACTGTATTGTTACTTGCACTATGAATAATTGCAATACCATCTAAACCAATAATGACTTGTGATATGTCTGTAACACCATTGTTAAAACACATATCTCTTTCTTTTGTTTTAATGGCACGACTAGCATTTGTCATATCAGGTGTATTGACACCGATACCTTTACAAAACAATTTCATACCACCACCAGTACCAGTTGATTCAATTACAGGCGTTTTAATGCCTTGTTTACCAACTTTTTCTGCTACTACGGTTGAAAATGGATATACGGTTGAAGAACCAACAATTGATATTTGATCCCTTGCATATAATGTAGTTGTCATCAAAATCATAATTAAACTGAATAATAATTTTCTCATTTAGGTTTCCTGTGTTTTACTTTAGAGATTGATAGTTTAAAACTATCATAAGTATTTAGCATAGAAAAACCGATTGTAACAAAACTTTAATATGGGTAAATCGCCAGTTTCATTTTTTCACGGAGTTAAACTGGCAAACATCACCGATTTTCAAGGTGCCTAAGCACCTTTTCCTACACCTCTACAAGGACTTATGGACCGCCTTGTAGTAATAATATATATACAAAACACAAACGGCGTAGAAATTCTTTAAATTTTTCTTACCTTAACACCCTTAACCATACGATATCCGAGCATTTCATCATTTTGATGTTGTTTTTTTTTTAAAACTTTAGCACGTTCTTTTGCTTTTACTCGTTTTTTTTCTGATGGTTTTTGGAAATACTGTTTATCTCTTAGTGTATTTACTATACCTTCTTTTTGAACTTTACGTTTTAGAACTCTTAGAGCCTTCTCTAAGTTTCCGCCTCTTACTTCAACATTTATACTCAACTTATTCTCCTATTATTTGTTTGTTTTTAATGAGTTAGGATGAAACACTGGTTTGTTGTCTCCACCTAAATCAAAATCGTGGTATGTATTTGGTTTATGATTATCATAATCCGGCATAGGTGTCTTACCAGTAACACCCTTTTTAATATCTTCATTTGTATAATGAGGTAGATTAGATTTCTCTACTGAACCTAAGTTATAGGCAGCACCTGGTCTAAGTTTTTGAATCTTACCACCTTTTTCTAAAAACTTTTTCATCTTCTCGTCACGCTCTTCCTGTGTCATTTTAGGTTTAGCGTATCTGTCATAGTCGTATATTCCCATTTAAAACTCCTCAGCAATTCCTAATACTTCAGCAAGAGCAAATATAATTGCAACGCCCATTAATAATTTATCTTCGGTTAAAAATAACCCATAACAACCACCAAATCTTAACATACTTTTGGTCATTGATATATAAAAATGTTTATCTCTATTGTCCTTCATATTTATTCCTTTTGTTATAGTGTAATTAAAACCTGTGGAGCGTTGAACTCCACAGGTGGACTTACACTATGAATGATAGATTTTTGGTTACTGATTAGACAGTTATGTCCTCTTCGCCATCCTCACTATCGTTGGAATCTTGTAATATAGCAGCGTCTTCAGCCTTCTTTTGATCATCCATGATCTGTTCAGCAGAAACGCCACTATCAACTTTTGAATATAAATCAACAAATGATTTTTTAGTATCATCATTGAATCTATTTGTACATACTGAAATAGCCTTCATCTTATTTCTAAAGATGCCATATGCCTCAGCAATATGTACTAGTCTTCTAGTTGATATAATTTCATCAACACCACCATCGGTATATGTTTTTCTAATAACATCTGCCCAAGTAACTAAGTTATGAGCAAACTTGTCATCAGATTTACCAAATGATTTTAGTTTGTTTGATACAATTTTTTCTTCTATTTTAGCAGAAGGATATTGTTGTTCAAATGTAACTGGAAATCTCTCAAGGAATGCCTCGTTAAGAACATTAGTACCGATGAATTTACCATCATCACTACCTTGACCTTTAGTGTTAGCAGTTGCAAGAACATTGAAACCAAGTTTAGGTTTAACAAACTTGTTAATCTTTTTAACATAGACACCAGAACCTTCTAAGATTGGTTGTAAACACATAATCTTATTTGAAGCAAGGTCGATTTCATCTAATAATAAAACAGCACCTCTTTCCATTGCCTCAATAACAGGACCATTTTGCCAAACAGTTGCACCGTCTCTTAGTCTGTATCCACCAAGTAAATCATCCTCATCAGTTTCAATAGTAATATTGACTCTGATCATTTCACGTTTTGCCTCAGCACATGCCTGTGTTACAGCAAGTGTTTTACCATTACCAGATAATCCTGTAATGAATACTGGATAAAACTTTTTAGATTTGATAATGTTTTTTACATCACCAAAGTTACCAAAGGTAACAAAGTCATTATCTTTTTGAGGAACTACATTGTCTGTTAGGGAGCTAACAATGTAAGCAGCCTTAGTATCAGGTTTAGATTCAACCTTTTTACTCTTTACATGATGTTCCATAGAACCTTGACATGTTGGTTCAGCAAATTCTTTGCCGTCATTAGATAAAGGTAATTTATAGACACCTCTACCAACTTTGTAAGTATCAGATTTTAACCACGATGGATTTGAAATCTTTTTAGATTTTACAAGGTCATTAATTTGAGCCCTTGTAACAGTATCAGATTTATATGTTTTATATAAAACGTCAATTACTGTTTTTTGTTTATCATTTAGTTCAACATTTTTCATAGTGTTTTTTCCTATTTTTTTTTATTTGTTTATAGTGCTATCCTATCATAAAATCATATGAAAGTCAAGCACTTATTTTATATTGATATACTTAATAAATAGTGTGACATATTTGCAACACTCATGTTTTTTAAGCGATTCTCTTTATAAAATTCTGTAATAAGATTCGACTCGTCAATCTTTTTTTCATACCAGACATAAACATTTTTTTCAATGTTCTCTTATTAGTTGTCTCAACATCAGACATATCGGTATTTTCAACTCTAGTATCTGCCTTAACATAAAAATAAACATCATAAGCAGTTGTATAGTCTGGCACAAATTTATCTTTAATAAACATTTTTTTAAATGTTTCAGTTTGTTTATAGTTAAGATTTAATGGCAAGTTCCACTGTAACTCTCTAAACTTATCTGCCAAAAAGAAACCAACAGTTTGTAAATCATATTTTTTCTTTAAGTAACTAATCAAAACATTGGTTATACATTCTTTGTCTCTACTATAATCAGTTACAGGAACATATTTGTTATGCAATTTAAGATAAGTTTTACCATATATACCATCACCATTACCTCTAAGTGAATTAGAAGCACCATCTGTAAGTGTAACAAGAGCAAGTTTTTCTACTTTATAATCATTCTTAAACTTTTTAATGATTGTATCCATAGCAACTAACGACTCGTTTAGAGGAGTTGATGATAGGTAATATTCATGTGGAATAGATGGTACTCTATCACGGTTGTTATATGATCTGTATCCAGAAAAATACTTAGCAGATCGGTGTAACAATTCACATACTCTAGTAAAATCAGTTTTACTTTGTTTATGTGAGAATAACTGTACTAATCTTGTAGTTTGATCTGCCTGTAAAGTTTTCTTCGTAGTTTTAAAAGGTTTACTACCATCTGTTTTATCAGGATTCATAAATGAATATACTGAAAAAGGTATGTTAATCTTTTTACAAAACATAACTAAGTTTAACAACTGTTCAACAGTTGGCAATAAGTTTTTTGCCATAGAACCAGACCAATCAAGTAATAAAATCATACCATGATTTTTTTGATTAGGAACAGTAGTAATTTTTTTGAAAATATCTTCAGCAAATTTATAAGTATGTAATTTCAAAGGATCAATAATACCTGTTTTATCCTGTGAAGCACGAGCATATAACTTAGCATTTTTTTTCATTTCAAATTCTTTAACTAGATAATTTACAGCCGAACTAGATTCTTTCATAAATTTTTTAGTTTCTTCTCTTGCCTCTGCCAATAAAGCCTTATCATAAGAATCTAACTTAGAGTCATGTATGTAATGATCTCTAATATACTTAGAATAAGGAATGATAATATTTTTAAGATTAACAGATGGAAGAGTTGAATATACTCTATCCTCTTGTTCATCATCAGACATATCCTTTCTAGCATTATCGTATGCCTCATTAGTCAATGATCTAATTTCAAAATCACCACCAGCATTATTTGAAAATGATTGATCTTTTTCTTTTTTAACTTCTTCATCACTTTCACCCTCTTGTTTTTCTACCCACTTATCTAATTTTTGATCAGCAGACATAGAGTCTTGTTCGGTTTCAGATTTATCACCTTTAGATTTTTCTTTTGATATTTCAAATGACTTAGTCAGTTCAGGTTGTTTTTTCAATTCTTCTTTACAGTGACCTAAGATTTCTTCAGCAAGTTTTAAAACATCATCAAATGATTTACAGTTGTCAACTGCCTCAACGAATTTGTTTTCTTTAGATGAAAATTTAACATCTAGTTTTTTAGATGATTTAAACCATAGATTGATTTTATCAATTAATGTATAGTCTTTGTTAATATCTTTGTCTTTAGTACCGAAGAAGTTATCAGCATATAACTTTTTAAAACCTTCAATATAATCAACAGTTAAACCTGGATATTTACTTTGAATAAGTTTATCAATTCTAGCATCTTCAATAACATTAACAAATGATCTAAATTCGTTTGATCTATCAGACATAGATTTCCATGATTCAGATGGTGTATGTAAAGCATGAGATACCTCATGGCCGATCAACATATCATAAACATGTTTTGATTTGTGTTCTTCTTTAAATATTGGGATAGTTAATATTCTATTCACAACATCAAATGAAGCAGTTTGTGTAGCATTTTCTTGTACTTCAATATTTTCAGTAGCAAGTAGTTTAGCAAGTGTACTTTTATTTTCCATAGTGTTTTTCATATTCATAGTGTTTGTTTTCATATACTGTATATGCTACCGTATTTTGATGTAAAAGTCAAGCACTTATTTTTGTTGATTTTATTGGGTTTTAATAAGAACAAAACAAGAACACTTGATTTTTTACTTGGTTCCTATGAATATTGGTTCGAATTTTCTACCTGAAATGTCAGGTCTTGCGAATCGCCCTATGTATTTCTGTGATTGTTTTTTTTCTGTTTCTGTGCCTTCTAGTGTAGATTGTATTGAGGCACCTTGTTGTGTTGATAATGATAACCACCATATTTGCATATCTTTAAATCCTTCATCAACCATTAGATCGTGTGTATCTTCTTCAAATGTTTTATATTGTTTTGTATTTGCAACGTTTAAAGCAAGTTTTTTACCTTTCTTTAATCCCTTATATGCATTTTTAATAGTCTGTCTTAAAAATCCTTCTTTCCACAAATCACTATTACTGAATTTAATACTTGATTGTTCTGGTTCATCACCATATGCTTCCCAACCAAAGTATGGTGGACTTGTAAATACAAAATCTAAACTTTCTTCTTCGGGATTATAAGTTTCACTACCTTGTCTTAATAAGGTATATGATTTATCAGTATGAGCATATGCGTCTCTTATTTGTTCTAACCCCTCATAAGTAGGAACACACGGATCAGTTCCTATATAATTTACACCAGCTGCAATTGCACCTAATAAACGACCACCATAACCCATACTAGGATCCCATACAGTACCAGCAGTTGTACCCTCTAATGGTGAATCTTTATCAACAAATATATCATATAAAGTTGCGGCCGCTGTGGGTCTAAAATTAGAAACCATTTGAGTGCCACTATATCTTCTTAACATTGATCTCATATCTGAGTCTGTTATTTCGTGTGGTTTCTTTTGTTTAAAGAATGTTCCTGTAAGTATTTTGTTTATACCTTTTTCTAAATGTTCTTCGTCATTCCATACTTGCATAGGTGTTTTCATTTTGCCACATTGAATGCCCCAGGAATGTTTCATAAAAGACCATGCAAGATTTAAACCATGAGCTGATTGACCTATGACTTTATGTTGTCTATCTAATATGGTATCTCTTTTAAAAGATAAAAGTTGTTTATACTTATCATCCCTCCATTTCTTATCTGTTGGGTAATAAGGAAATCCTTTATTTTCTTTCCAGTCTTTAATTACTTCTTTTGTGTTTGACATATACATTCCCAGGTATTGTACCTTTTGACCAACTTGTGGTACCGATTAAATTCATATTCATTTTAACATAAAATGCGTTGGCTGTCAAGTTGTCAGCTCTTACTGATAAAAACACGTCTTTTGGGCAGTGTTCAAAAAAGTTATTAAGAACAGATTGAGCATTACCAGAACCAGGCGAATCACTTGCAATTTGATGTAATACAGTATCACCTACTGTTAATTGTACATCACCTATCTTTTGTCTTCTTTTACAATGATGAAAGGTTATAAGCACACCGTCTTCTAATATAAGTTGTTTTTTACCAATCATTCTCATCATGTAATCTGTCCTAACATGAGGAAACCACTTTCTATGTTTATAGAAAATTGACTTTATTTTATCAAAATCTGATTGCTCTGCAAAAATCATTGTTCATCTACCTGTTTCATTAAGTTTTTTAATTTATCATTATTATAACAATCTATAACTAAATGTAGTCTATCCATATCTGCCTTATTGTGTACAGCATGTGCCTTTGATACATCTACATAATAATATTTACCAACTTCTAAATTAAAGTGATATTGATCTTTGCCTTCCCATAGATAAAAATGCACGTTGTTATTTGTTCTTAAAGGCACATGTAATCTAACAATCTTGCCTTGTTTTATTTCTTTATCTATTTTGTCTGTATGTTTCTTTATAGTTGTACCTGCTTTTAATCTCATAACTCTTACACGTTCAAACTCTGCTGGTATATGAGATAGTATTTCCTTTAAAGGTAATAGATCAGATTCTTCATATAGACTTGTCCATCTTAATTCTGCTGACTCTACATCTGACTTTAGCACACCTGGTTTTAAGATGTTACCTATGTCATCACTATATCCTTTTATAGATACAGCATCCCAATCACCCTTTGCATTATATTTTGTTTTTACTGCCGAATATGATAGATTATCTAAAAATTTTATAGCTTTATCTAATGGCTGTTTATATTCAGGTAAATCTAGTTCTTTTAAGACTTTTGTTGCCATAATTTTTCTACTCTTTTTATTTCTTTAGTTCTTTTTGCTATTGCTCTATCTAATTTAAACTTAGTAACTTTTTCTGTAAAAACTGATCCATGCATATGATCTAATTCATGTTGATAACATCTACTAACTAAACCATCAAATGTTTCTTCAACTGTTTCTAGTTTTTCATTTAGATATTTTACTTTTATTAATCTAGGTCTTTCTATATCTAAGAATAGAAATGGAAAAGTTAAGCATCCTTCTTTGTATCTAACTGTCTCTTTACTAAACTCAACAACTTCAGGATTGATACAAGTCCACTTTTTACCTTTTGATATATCTGCATGGCCACCCATAACAAACATACGATATGGTTTACCAACTTGATTTGCTGATAGGCCTATACCACCGTAGTTCTTCATAGTGGAAAACATATTATCTATAAACTCTTTTAGTTCTACCTTTTCTTCTTTTTTAAATACCTCTATATCAAAAAGTGCAACACTTGAAAGCACTCTTGGATCAGTTGGTGGTAATAATTCATATATCATATTTTATCTCCTAACTCATTGTTGAAAAATTGTTCACCTTTTCGAATTTCATTATATTTGTAAACTTATCAAATAGTATATCCCCCTTATGCGATATAATAAAGGCATTTTGATCTGTTATACTTTTTAATATTCTAAAAAAATCATCTGTTCCTTGACCATCTAAACTAGAATCAAATATCTCATCTAATATTAATAGGTTAGTATTTGTACTGTTTTTCATTTTGGCAATCTCACGCCAAGTAAATAAAAGTGACAAGTCTATTCTTAGTTTTTCACCTTCACTAAAACTATTATATGCAAAGGTATCTCTAAATCTACTTTTGATTGTTTCTTCAAATTCTTCGTTTAAATGAAAATTCACAAAGAAGTCCATTGATCTTAAAAATTTATTAATAAGGCCATTCATTATAGGTATATATTTTTTAATAATATTTGCCTTAACTCCTGTATCATTTAATATTTCTCTGGCAATATCAATGTATTTCTTCTTCTCTATCATTTTATCCTTTTCAACACCTACTTGTTCTAAATCTACTCTAAGTTGTTCTATTTGTTCAGCAACATTATTTGTTGAATCTGTTTCACCATTTAGTTTTGCAATCTCTATATCTAATCTATTTGAGTGTCTATTGATTTCTGAAATAGAAGTATTGATTTTAGCAACAGATAGATTTAACTTATTAAGTCTTTTTTCTATTTCTTTGTATTCAGTTATTCTCTCATCTGTTTTATTGATCTCTTTTTCTAAATCTTGTAGGCCTGTTTCTAAGTCTGATATTTTCTGTGCCTCTTCATTTATCTTTTTTAATTTAAAATTTTTATCTATTGGTTGTGTACATGTGTTGCATGTATCATTGTTTTGAAAAAAGTCTAAAGTTCTTTTGTGATTTGATAAATTTGTTTCAATCTTTGCTTCTAGTTTTGCCAGTTCATTTGATTTTTGAGTATGTTTCTCACCACCCCATATTTCAGATTTTGTTGATATAATTTTTTCATTGAGTAACTGTAATTTCTGGTTATACTCATAGTTACTAACTTCATTTTCTTTTAACTGTTTCTTTTTATCTTCTATATCTGTATTATCTCTATTTTGTATTTGCTCAAAATGTTTTTTCTGTAATTCATATTTTTCACCTAACAATTCATATCTATGTTTTACATCAACAACAGCTTTTGTTAGTTCGGTTTGTTTTTGTCTAATTAAAAGATCCATGTGACTAAAGACTCTTATGTCTAATATTTCTTCAACAACTTCTCGTCTATATCGAGCTCTCATTTTCATAAATGGTTCATAAGAAGAAGAGCCAAGTATTACTGTTTGAGAAAAAGCACGATAGTTACATTTTAATATATTTTCTTCTAAAGACTTTTGATAATCTACAGCAGAAGCGTCTTGGTCTATTAAATCACCATTGCAATAAATCTCAAACTTGTTTGGTTTAATACCCCTAACAACTTTGTATTGCTTTCTATTAACAATAAACTCAATTTCTATTTCACAATCATTGTCATTTATGCTATTAACAAGTTGTTCTTTTTTAATATTTCTGTATGGTCTATTAAATAAAACATAACATAAGGCGTCTAATAAAGTTGACTTACCAGAACCATTGGCACCTATAATCAAAGTTGATTTTGATTTCTCTAAATCTACTTCAATAAAATTATTACCTGTTGATAGAAAGTTTTTCCATCTTATCTTTTGAAATTGTATCATCTATCGTTTGCCTCTACATAAAAAGATTTTAAATATTCTTTTAGTTTTTGTTTATCAACATCTGTTTCAAGTTGATCTACATAGTTATTTAAAAAAGTAATGGTGTCTTCACCCATATCTAGTGCCTCATCTTTAACACTTGCTTTAATATCGGAAAAGTCTTCTAGTATTGTTAAATCATGTATTTGTATTTCTTTATATAATCTATTAACAAGTCTATCAAATTGTTCCTCATCTGTCTTATTAAGTATAATAAGTTTAACAAAGTGTTTGTGATAAGGATTTAAATCAAACTTATCATAGTTATTTTTTTTATCATCATAGATTATTTTATTATGAATAGTTAATGGATTGCTTACTCTTGTTATTTCTCTTGTTTCTGTATCAAATATATTAAATGCCTTTTGATCTTTATAATCTGACCATGTCATTTCATATTGAGCACCATTGTAATATATTTGTCCATCATCTGTATGTTTATGAAAGTGACCAGAGATAACTTTGTCAAATCTTTTAAAATCTGATTTGTTTAAACCATGATCATTAATCACGCCATTTTGCATTTCAACACCTTTGATCTCTAAGTGTCCCATTACAATTTCTGCTTTGGCAGAATTTATCATCTTCATAGACTCTTCTCTTGTATCATCACATATCCAAGGCATAAACAATATACTAGTGCCATCAAAATCTACAACTGATGGTCTTGTATATATCCAAGGTTCGTGTTTTTTATCAAATGAAGTATAAAGATTTTCAATTGCATTTACTTCGTTAGTGTTCTTATAATAAGTATCGTGGTTACCTATTATAATATGCGTATCAATTTGTTCTTCATATAGTCTATCCCAAAACTGTTTTCTAAAAACAGAAGCAGTATTAAAGTTGATAAACTTTCTTCTATCAACTACGTCACCTAAATGAACAAGTGTTTTAATCTTATGTTCTTGTAGGTATGGGAAAAAGATTTCATTGTAAAATCTTAATTGATATTCTCTAAACGCTTCACTATCGTTTCTGACACCAAAATGCGTGTCATTTAGCATTGCAATTTTCATAATTAAATTTCTTCTAAATTAATATCGGCAGTTTTTCTTTTTCTTTTTCTGATTTTGATTTCTTTTGGTTTAGGTTGTTCTTCACTAGGCCTATTTTTTCTTAGAAACTCTAAAAACTGATTCTTGTATTCAGTATTAGTATCACCTGGTAGAGTATCATATTCATCAATACCTGCTTGTTCAATCATCTTGTATTTGATACTTGCTTGTTTTTTCTCTTTCTGTATTCTTCTAATAAAAGCGTAATATATTATTTGTGTAAAATAAGCAAATGGGTTATTTGATTTTTGTGGATTGAAATTACTAAGGTATTGTAAACAGTTCTCTATACCATCAGATATCATATCGTCTCTAAAAGTATAGTTAATGAAATTTGGTCTATAAGATAAATGATTAGCAATTTTTAAAAAACATTCACCAATATAATTAGTTACAGGTGGATGTTTTCTTTTTGACTTATCTGCCTTATCGCATTTATCTTTATATTCGATCATTGCCTGTAGAAATAATTTATTATCTACATAATGTTCTGGTTTTTTTTTCGTTCTAGTCATATTATACATTATATACTATTTTGTGTATTTGTCAATAAGCTAACTCTTTTTCAAACTCTTTCTCTGTTATCATTTCCATTTCAACGGCATCAGCGCCATCTTCATAGAGTATATCAACATCACAGATTATCTGGTCATAAGAGAGATATCCATAGTACATTTCTTCTTCCTTATTATTTCTTGTTATTGTTAGTTTATAGAATTCTTCCATAGGTACTTGACATATGCGATTCTTAGTGTTATAATACTGGTGTCCAGTTTCACCAGGGAATGCTTTAAAGCTAATGAACCTTCTTACTTGGCATTAAAGTATCTGATTCATGTAAATCATCAAGTGCCTTTTGTAGTTCTTCTTTAGCATCCATCTTTTTATATTCATCAGCAGATAGATTCCTTTCAACATAATCAGGTAGTTGTTGTTCCTTAGAGTTAACAGTATCTACTAGTTTTTTATACCTTAATGAAAACGGCGCCGTGGCATTTGCAATAGTAATAATTTTATCTTTTGGAATAGATATGATTTTGTCATCAGTAAAACCAACCCATTTAACTAACGCAATATAATCAGAAACTCCTAGTTCCGTCATATGAGGAATATATTTAATTAACATTGGTTCTAATAATCTAACTAGATTAGATTTTACCGAAAGTTGTTTATCTGGAATGACACAGCATAGTTCTTCACCTGTAACCAATCTTAGTATTTTAACTTGAAGAGGTTTTGCTTTTTGAGTTTCTTTTGTCATATAATTATTTATCTAAACCTATATTGTGAATTTCATAAGTAAAGTCTTCCCTACTGTAAATATTTATCCGCTCTCTAAAATGGTTCAGCGTAAAGTTCTCTTTGTCTTTAAACTTTAGATCATCAGCAATATCGTAAAGTGTGGCACTATCTTTGTTATCACCTTTTCTTAAACCTCTACCGATACTTTGTAATATTCTTATAGGGCTTTTACTAGGGCTACTAAAAACAATGTTGTGTAAATTACGAATATTGATACCAGTGCTGAAGGTCCCGAAAGAAGCGACAATAATTGCGTTGTCCGACTTTTCTGTGATTGCTCTAATTTTTTCTCTATCATCTGTTTCTGTTCCACCATAAACGAAAAATATTTTTCGATTTGGATCTGCTTTTTCTTTTATTAAATTATATAAAATCTCACCATGTTTTTCAACTAACTGAAACAAACATAAAGTATTCCCATTTAGTCCTAAGGTTAAATTTCGTATGTATTTATTACGAGCAGAACTTTGAGCAATAAATTCTAATTCTTCATGGTATTTTACACCGTGAACTTTTTTGCAATCTTCTTCTTTATGTTTTAGAATGAGTGCGACAATTTTAAGATTTGATAATTGTTTTCTATCTATTAATTCTTTTGTTGATACAACTTTGTTTACATGACCAAACAATCCTTGCAATACAAGTTTGTGAGTTTTACTATCATCTAAAGTTCCTGTCATACCTATTCTGTATTTGCAATCAGTTAATTTAGTCATTATCTTTGTTAATGAAACTGCCTTGAACAAGTGTGCTTCATCACCTATTACAGCACCAAATCCATTAAAGAAACTTTTAGGTAATTTGTATAGAGATTGCCAAGTTGATATGACAACTCTCTTATCATCTTCAATATCATAACCGTGATATTTTCTACTAATATTATTTTCTACATCATAACCATAATCTTTAAAGTCTTTGTATAGTTGTTCAACAAGTGATGTAGTGGGTACTATGATTAAGACTTTGTCGTTTATTGAATTCAAATAATGCCTCGTAAGCATATATGCAATTAAAGACTTACCCGATGCCGTAGGAGAGAGTATAAGACCTCTTTCATTCTCTAATGCAAATTTAAACGCCTCTAGTTGATAATCTCTTGGTTTAATAGATATGCCATACTCCTCGATCAACTCTTGTATAGAGGCGGCTGAGAGAGACCTATGTGTAAGAATCTCGTTAAGTTCAGTTATTTTTATACCTTTTTCTGAACACCAGTGTTTAAGATATGGAAACAACCCAACATAGAGACGTCCTGTGGCATATGAATAGAGTCTAATCTTACCATCCCAAACTCTATTTCTAAACTGTGGAGAGAATTTTGCACCTGGAACATCAAACGAGAAATACTGTGAAAGTTCTCTACGAATATCAGCATCAGCATCTACTCTCAAATAAACATCATCTATTTTATCAACTAATATTTCTGACATTAGATAACACCAGATGTAAACTTTTTCCAGTCGATTGCGTTTTTAATTTGAAATGTTCTATTTGTAATAATACGAATTGTCTTATCTAAGTAATCAACCACACTTTGAATATAAGTTACTTTTGCTTCTAACTTATTTATTTCTTCGTCTGATTTAAGATACTTATCAACATCTTGTTTTAGTACTTTTAGATTAAAAGGTTTTAATTGATACACAGACGGATCCGATTTGCCTGTATAATATTCCCACTTATCTCTTGTCTCTCTTGCCAACTCTTGTTCGGCCTTTTTTAATAGATTAATGTATTGATTGTGAAATTTTGAATATTTGTTATGGAGTGCTGGTGTTTTAAGCGACTCAATGTCTAATTCAATATCGTTTATTTTTAAATCTTTTTCAGCCATTAGCTGAAGCTCGTCAAATGTCATAATATACTCCTATAATATAAAATATTTATAATGTTTCTAATTCGTATATGCCGTATTGAAATGTAGCATCACACGACAAATAGTCCACATCAGTTGCCTGGGTTGTGTAGTTTAATCCACTCAAAGATGTAGGAAATAAATCTGTAAATTTTGCCCTTACAGTGGGATTGTTTTTACTAGTAGTAAAAGTTAATTCAGCATCAGAATATAAAAATCCTATATCTTGTACAGGTTTTGAAACTTTACCAACCTCAGTACTATATCCAGCATCAGCACTAGTAGGAAATAAATCAGCATTACTTTTTGCATAATTTCTGAACTGTGCGTGTTCTTTAGGAAAACCTTTACCAGTTATCCAGTCTTGCAGTTGTCTATAGTTTTCATATTTTTCATCGACCATAAAAGTCAAATTTAGTTCAGCAAAAACAACCTTATCACCAGGAATGGGAATATCCTTTAAAGATGTTGATTGTTCAGGTGGTGTTATTGATATACCTGGCAAGTTTACCGATGTACAAAAAAAGTTAAGCAATGGCATTTTAACAATTGAAAACTTAAATTGTATAGGACTTGCAAAGTCGTAAGTCGATGGCTGTCTAGCAAATGCGTTTAGTTTTGTCATACTACTATTTATCTGTTTCTTTATCTACTTCTTGCCACTCTTTTTCAGCAGATTTCTTTTCAAGTTCTTTTTCAGATTCAGTTAATATGATTTCTTTTTGTTGTACTTTTTCTATTTTTTCTTCTAATTCTTCTAATATATTAGGTTCTGGATTTAAGTATTTTAATCCATGTGCAACTAACGTAAGAAAGGCACCTACTACGAGTATGCCTAAAAGTTCTTTAAATGGTGTTTTCATACTTTTATTTATAAGGCCAAAAAAAAGGGCGACTTTTACATCGCCCTCTTTTAAATTTGTATTTAACAAATATTACATAATGTTCGCAACTTGAACACGTCTGTAGTATCTGTTAGCGTTAGCATTTCCAATACCGTCAACAGTAATATTACCGTCAGCAGCTGCACCAGCAAATGGGTTCGCAACTAAACCGTATCTAGTTTTGAAACCAATTTTTGGTTGGAAAGTGTCTTGGCCAACAGCTCTTACCATCTGAAGTGGTACATATGGGCAATAGAACATACCAGCATCGTATGGTGAAGTTCCTTTGTAACCCACAACGTAGAATTGTTTACCAGATTGGTTTGCACTGTATGGATCAATGTAAACTTTATATTTACCATTTAATACACCAGCGAAAGTGTTTCCAGTATCATCAACGTTTAAGTTGTTGTTAAGAGCAGGAGTGTAATCTAAAACACCAGCCATTTGAAGTGCAGAAGCAACATCAGATGAGCAAATGATTATATTACCTTTTCCTCTTCTTGTTCTTTGAGCGATTGCATTAGCGTCTCTTTCCAATTGGAACATAAGACCTTTGAATCTCTCAACTGACCATCTACCGTTTGAGTCAGTATCTAAATCAAAGATACCTTCCGAAGTAGTGTTTACAGCGTTACCATTGTTATCAGAAGCACCTTTTTCAGCAGTAATATAAACTGATCTTACTACTTCTCTGTTGATTTCAGCTAAGATTTCAGCAGATAAGATGTTTGATAATTCTGTTTCAGCGTCTAAACCATGGATTGCTTTTAAGTCTTGAGCAAGTTCCATTGTGTATTCTGCTTTTAACGCTCTGCTTTTAGCAGTTACAGTTGATTTCTCAATTGAGAATGCCATTTCAGCAAAAGAGTTACCAGCGGCATCTCCTAGAGCTTCAGCAGCAGCTGTAGTCATACCAGTACCTTGTGTGTAAGTTCCTGGTGATGAGTCGTTAAGTACAGATGGATTAGTTCCACTGTGGTCTGTTGATGAAAATCCATCTACTGATGAACCGGCTTTGTTTCTGCCAGAAAAATCAGAATCAGCTTCGTCAAAAAGAGCTTCACCGCCAGATTGGCTGTTGTATCTGCTTCTCATAGCAAATATCAAACCAGTTGGTCCTGACATAGGTTGAACACCAGCGATATCGTAAGCGATAAGGTTAGGCATTGCTCTTCTTACTAGACTAATTAAGATAGGATTCCAATTTTGAATAGAAGAACCAGTAGCGTTAGTAGGTGCTGACTCTGATAAGAAAGCAGCGTCTTCTTTTAACGACTTTTCTTGGTTTTCTAAAATAACTGAAGTTACGGCTCTTTTGTAACTGTTCTTCACTTCTGGAAGATCAGGATGGTCCAAAACGGGCTGCCACTTCTGTTGTATTGATTCAGATAAAAACATTTTTCTATCTCTCCTTTTTAGTTAATTAACTAAACCCTTACTTATCGTAAGGATTCTTTCTTTGTTTACTAATAGCAGCAGTGTAGGCAGCCATTGATTCAGATAAATCAACAGTCTGATTGTTTTCTGCTACGACATTAGATTCAGTATCTTTCGCTTTTGCTTTAGGGTAGTATGAGTTTTTTAATGTCTCAACACTTTTTCTAAAACTACCAGCGTCTTTATACTCAATACTTTCTGCTAAACCTTTAAGTTTTTCAGATTCAGTTTCTGCCAAGTCAGAAGCAACATCATTAATGATGTCTTCTCTAGCAAATTCATTTATTTTCTGATTTAACTCAACGTTCTTTTCAATTGATTCATTAAGTTTATCTTTTAATGAATTAATTTCAGCAGATTGATTCTCTAATACATCATACTTCTCTTGCGGTACGTTGATGTAATGAGTTTCAAATAGGTTTTTAAGTCCACCGATAAATTCCTCAGTAATTTCATTTCTAAGACCTTTTTCGATAGCCAGTTCGTTGTCTTTCATCCAAGATTCAACAACGTAATTTAGATAAGCATCTACTTTGTCAACGATTTCTTCTTTGACTTCGTCTTTTTTCTTTTCGACTTTTTTATCGTAGTCTGCTTCTAATTTTTCGATTTCATCTACAAGTTTTGCTTTAACAGCAGATTCGAAAATAGTTGCAGCTTTTTGTTTGAACTCTTCCGATAGGTTTTCACCATCAGTTAGAGCAGCTACATCTTCTTTCATATCCATGTCTTTTACTTTGTCCTGTGCAGTTTCTTTTTTAACTTCTTTTTCATCTGCTTCGTCCATTTCTTTTTCCATAGACTCTACTTGTTTTTTAACTTCAGATTCAGAGCAACCGTATTTCTCAGCAGCTTCTTTATATGAACAACTTGAGTCTTTCATATATTCTTTAGCAGCCTGAATTACTTTTTTCTCATCTTCTTCTTTGATTTCATCTTTTTTCTTTTCGTCTTCTTCTTTTTTTTCTTTATCTTCTTCAGATTCCGAAACTTCTTTTTTCTTTTCGTCTTCTTCTTTTTTCTCTTTTTCTTCTTCTTCTTTTACATCTTTTTTCTCGTCAGCAGATTCGTCTTTTTTAGCGATTGCCTTTTGTAAAGCGTCAGGAAGTTTTTTCTGAGCAGGAGATAATTCTTCTTTTTTCTCCTCTTTTTCTTCTTTTTTAACGTCTTCTTTGTCTTTAGTTTCAGCTTCTGTTTCTTTAACTTCTTCTTTGCCTTCGTGTTTTTTCTCTTTGTCTTCAGACTCGTAAGAAGTTTCTTTTTTGATTTCAGCATCCGCTTGTGCTTGAAGTGACTTCATAGCATCAGCAGCACCTGCACTTTTTTGTTGTGCGTCACCTGATACAGGTTTAACGCCTTGTGCAAAATCTGGTTTAGCATCTGTTGGTGAAGTAATTGCTTTTGTCATTACTTGTTGAACAGTTGCAGCTAATGATTTAGGTGCTTCAGCTGGAGCGGCATGTTTTCTAGGTAGATCAGCTTGAGCATTGATCTCATTTTTACCGTTTTCCATTGGTTTTATCTCCTCTATTTTAACTTTATATTATTGCAATAATAGACTCACTCTAATTGAATGAGTCAGTTATTATTTATAAAATTACAGTTTTTTAAGAAAATTCTCAAAGATTTGAGCATTTTTATTTGCTCGTTCTTCTCTTAGTATTTTCTTATCTGCCTGTAATTTTAATTCTTTCATTTCTTGCTCTCTCAATATTCCATTATTCCATACCCATTCTTTTCCTTCCATAATGCCTTCTACGAAAGCGTCTGGAGCGCTGGGGTCTGCAACTATATCAGCTGCTGTAGCAAGATAAAAATCGTCATTGACAACATTCATTCCATTAGATGATTTTAATGTTCCCATTCCACGAGATGAAACTCCTAGTTTTGCACCCTCATCAATTAAAGACTTCACAATTTTTCCATATGGGGTATCTAAGACTTTCGCCTCTCCTATAAAGTTATTTCCTTCTGGAGTTAAAGATTTGATCATGTGCGATACTCTTTCTAGGTTGACAGTGGGACCGTCAGGATGACCTAGTTCGCCAAATGCTCTACTTTTGTCGATAAACTCTCTTGTATATCGAGCGATTTCTTTTTGAAGAGTCTCTCTAGGATAAACTCTACCGTTTTTATTTTTGATGTCCGCTTGCATGAAGACACCCTTTATAGAGTAATTTTTTTTGCCGTTACCTGATTCTTCAATAATGTACTCGGCGTTTTCTATTTCTTCAGTAATAAGTTTCATGTATCCTATCTCTCTTTTCTCTTAATACTATTTATACATTTTTTATCTTTAAAATGCAAAAAAGTGTGTTTTATGGTCTTCCTTTAGCGTTTTGAGCATCATAAAAAGTTTTAGATAATTCGCCACGATTTTTAGTTTCACCAAGTTTTCTTGTACTAATATAAACTTGTTCTGCTGTTCCTGACACTGGTTTTATATACGTTTTTACACCACCAGAAATAGTTATATTTGCACCTCTAGTTGATCCAGGATAAGTATCTGATTCTGTAGCAGTATCATCGTATTCCCAAGGACCAGAAGCTGATCCTGATGATCCTGAAGAAGAACTTGACATACTAAAAGCTGAAGCTAGATTCCATTCTTTAATTTTTGCTAATCCACCATTAATATCTCCATTAGTACCGTTAAAACTAAAGAATTTTGTTCCATTATTGTTAAAAGTCATAAATTGAAGAGGAACTTCACCATTAGCATTTGTAGTTTCATCAGTTATAAAGGTAGCAGTTGCAGGTTGTATTGCAGTTGTAGGATCATAAGCAGTTGACAATGCCCACTCTGTTATTGTTGCTTTAGTACCAATTGTTCTTGCTTGATAAACTGTAAATAACTTTGTACCATCATTATTAAATTGCATACCAGTGATTGTAGTGGGTAGAAAAAAACTTTTGTCTGTATTTGTAACAGTTGTAGGAACAAAAGGAGTATTTAAAGTATATTTGTATATATACCCATACCTACTAGCAAACATCTTTGTACCATCAGGATTAAATAGAATTGCTGAAAATTCATCATACTGATCCCCTATTATTAAAGAGGAACCTGCTGTTACAGTGCTGGTAATATCGTAAGGAACACTTAAAGTGTATTGATACACTCTACTTCGATGATTTTGAGTACTAGCTTCATAAAGAACAAAAAGCTTTGTTCCATCGTTATTAAATCTCACATCCACGTTATCTTTGGACCATTCTCCAACTTCAATATAATCATTAACTGAAGCTGAAGCAGTTGATACATCAAAAGGAGTTGACAATGTGTATTGAAAGAGGTCTTTATCTCCTCCATATCCATGAGTATATCCTAATGTGTACATTTTTGTTCCATCGGGATTAAAAAGTAAAGCATTAAAAACAGATTGAGTAGTAGGAGGATTTAAATTTGAACCTGCAATAGTAAAACTATCGCTATCATTATAATAAGCTACAGCAGGAGGTACTCCCGATCCAGGAACTCTTGTGAACGCCATACTATCTCCTTAAAATGGTTAGTGTTTCTTTATCAAAATAATCCATCAAGTCATCTACTTTAACATTGAATTTCTTAGAAGCAGTATTAACATTTTTTTCAAAGTTTGAAATAACGTCACCACCTTTATCAGCGGCTTTAAACACCATATCTACTGCTTGTTTTAATCTAGGATTCAATTTGTTATATTGCCTAGTTCTCTTATAGTCATTTGTTTCAGTTATAATATCATCTTTAAATTTACTGAACGTCTTAACCATCTGTTGATCCTTCTATATTACCTCCACTAAAAACATTTGCTTCTGGAGCGCCAACACCTTGTTGTCCTGTAAACATTGATCTACCGACTTCTTGTTTTTGGGCATCGATTGCTGATCCGATCTTATCTGATACAGCAGCTGCAAAGTCTTTTTGTGCTTGTATGTTATCGTTATCTACGACTGAATTTACAAATTTTTTAATATCATCTTTACTCATAATTATTCTCCTTTATTATCCTGTGGCACTTCTTGTTGTGGTTGTTCTGGTGCCTCAGATTTAATTTGTTGATCTATTTCTGCTTGTTCTAGTTCGTTTTGTTTTAATATCTTAGTTCTAATATACTCATGTGAGAAATATTTACCAACATATTGTTCTACGTCTCTAACTAGATTTAATCTAGCAGCTAACATTTCTGAATTTTTTAGTTCAGCAAAATATCCATCTTGTAAGAAATTGTATGTAATGTTACCTTGTAACACATCCCATTCCTCAGGTGCAATAACACCTTTTAGAATTAATTGTGTTTTTAATAAATCATGGAATAACATACAGAATTTTTTTCTTAGTCTGCCAATGAATTTAGTAAACTTAACTTCATCTCTACTAATTTCAGCAGCTCTTCCTAAATTAAATCCTGATCCACTTTCTAATCTACTAATTGGAACATTTAATGATCTATATAATTTCTTTTGGAAATATTCTATATCTTCTATTTGTCCTAAGTTTTGACCACCAGGTAATGTAGTAATTTCAGTTCCTCTACCACCTTCTCTACGAGGTAACCAAAAATCTTCTAACATACTCATCTGATTTCTATCATCTCTGATTTCTCCAGTAGAAGCATCATAAACCATTTTATTTCTATATCTTGCCATAACATCTCTTAGATATTGTTCGGCCTTGATTTTAGGTAAGTTACCTACATCAATATAAAATATTCTTCTTTCAGGTGCTCTTGCAATTCTGTAAATAACAACAGCGTCTTCAATCATTCTTAATTGATTAACTGGTTTAATTGCTTTATGCAAGTAAGATAAAACTTGATTTTGTGATTGATCTACTAATCCAGATGGACAATATGAAATGGCATCTGTGGCAATTCTCAACCCACCTGTGTTAGTTGTTGAAGTTGGATGTATTCCTTTTTCGTTAAAGATATAATACTCTTGGAACTTATTTTCAAATGCAAATGAACTTGGAACGCCATCTGTTCTTTGTTTTCTTACTTCTCTTATCTTTTTGATCTTTCTAGGATCAATATATCTTAATTCTGTTATACCCAATCTTGGAGAATCTTTGTCTATAATTTTATGAAAGTAAACTCTTCCATCAACATACCATCTTCTAAAGATGTCATGCCCTTTAATATCAAAGTTTAAAAGATTTAAAACATCTTTAAACGATTCTCTTATTTTCTTTTTGATTGCGTCTGTATATTCAACTTTTGATAAATCAAGTTGAACTGATTGTTGATTCTCATTAGATACAATTGACTCTGATACTATATCCTCAACAGCACTATCACATTCAGGATGTAGAGCAACTTCTCTGTATCTTCTTATTAAATCTAATTCGTTTCTTGTACCTTGTTCAAATCCGCCATAAGACGCAAAAAAACCACCAGCAGGAACAACTTGTGTGCCATCGTCTGCTTGAGGTGGTACTATATTTTGTCTTGGATCAGTTTCTTTACTACCTAATCGTTCTATTTTGAATCCAAATAATTCAGCCATTTAATACTCCTTTTTAACATTATATATACTTTTATTTATAAGGGCGCTAAAAGCGCCCCCATAATCACTTAATCTGTATTAAGTTGTAGTATTTGTTTCAAAATATTGATATCTATGAGTTGCTGTGAACTCCTCGATAGCATTGTTTTGATCATATCCCAATCCAATATCATCTATTGATGTTGGGAACATACCTCTAAACGTGTATGACTTAATAACATTTCCACTTCTATCTAATTGATCAATGAAAGCGTCAACTTGGTAGTCAGATGGATTTGTTAATCCTTCGTTATCTGACATGTTGTTGATACCATTCATCCATCTTTCGTAAGCGTTTCTTACTAAGAAATCACTATCGTTTAGAATTGTAGTAGTCCATGTAGCAAATGTTCTTTCACCTGCAACATATAACTCTCTTCCTCTAAATGGAACAGCAATTTCTCCAATAGTCATCCCTGGCAAACTAGTTGAAGTACAAAGATAAGACATAGTCTCTGTCTCAGCACCGATAGCTGCAAATCCAGGAAATGGTAGAGTAACTCTAAACTGATTAGGACGAGCTCCGCCACCTTTTAATCTAGCTTTAAAATCATTAATACTTGGCATAATTATCCTCCTAAGCTCCTACCACTTCTTCGAAAGCAACGCCTGTTCTAGTCGCAACGAAAGTTAGTGTTATAAAGTTGATTGATCTAGCTGGTTTGACATAAATGTCTGCTCTAAACTCATTTCTATCAATTACATCTCCTGTGTTATTTGTTTCGTCACAAACAACCAAGAAGTCTGTAATTCCTCTTCGACCTTGTACGTCTCTTAGGAATGGTTCAGCGATGTTTCTAAATTGTGCTCTAGTAAACTCATCGTTAAACTCAAATAATTGAAATTTAGAAGCAGTTGAGATTGCCTTCTCTAATACGATAAACAATCTTCTTACATTGATTCTGTCAAATGCACTAGCTTTTGATAGTCCTGTTTTGTCTCCAAACAATACTGTTCCTTGTCCTGGGAATGAAACAACGGGATTTATTCTTGCTCTGTATAACTGATCTCTTTCAATTTTATTAGGATTGAAAGCAAGTTTTACAGCGCCTCTAATATTTCCTCTGTTTAATCCAGCAGGAGAGAACCATGAATCTGCCACTAGATCAGTTCTAGCACATAATCCAGCGATGTCTCCGTTTAATGGAACATATCTGAATACATCATTGTATTTGTCGTAAGTGTATTTGTAACCACTATCGAAAACTACATAAGATGATGATCTGATATTGTTAAAGAATGAAACAATATTTGAAGTTGCTGTGTTAGTGTTAGTAACATTGACAACATCACTTCTTTCTGGAGAAGCAAAAACCATAGCGTCTTTTCTTTCTTCAGCAACTGTGATTAAGTTATCAATATGAGCAGATGAACAAGGACCAGCGATGATTAAATTTACATCAACTGATTCTGTATCTTGGAACTTCTCATAAGCAGTTTTCATTTGTCCGATAGTAGCAGTTGTGCCATCAGCACCGTTAGTCAAACTAATATCTGATAATGTTGTTACACTTGTGAAAGTTGTATTTAAAACAGCAGAACCCCAATTAGTACCACTAGCGTGATGATCCATCCAATAGATATATTCTGATCTAGCGAATATTACATCTCTATAATAGTTAGTATCTCCTTGTGGAGTTTTTGCGTCTGAAGCAACTGAAACAGCATCATACACTTCTAATACTGAACCTAATGCACCTGAAATATCCCCATCTTCGTCTATAACTACGATGTGAATTTCATCATTTGATCCATTTCTCTCTGAAGCATACGCTGATGTTCCTGGAGCAGCACTTACTAGGTCATAGTATCTCCATCTTCTTCTTACTGAAGCGCCGTTAGCAACTACTGTGTGTAGTCCACCAACGCCTGATGGATGTCTAACGATAGTAATATCATTTGTTGAAATAGAAGTTACTCTGTATTCGTAACCACCGTCTTCACCAAAATTAACTATATCGCCTACATTAAATCCTGTAGCGTCTGCTAATGTTATTGTAGTGTCAGCAACAGCTAAGTCTGAACTTGCTACTGTTGTTTTAGCAAGTTCTTCATATACTGAAGCACTTGGACACATTGAAATTTTTAGACCATTACCCCATGCACCACCAGTTCTTGCAGCCCAAAGTCCTACTGAACCTTGACCATCTTGGAAGTTTGTTTGGTAATCATCTGTGTTTTTTACTAGTAAACCACCTGTCTCAGCAGTTGCGTTTAATAGACCAGTATTTGTTGCTCGTACAATTCTAAGATTATTTGAGTAACTTAGGAAACTAGCAGCACTAAAAAAGTGCTCAAAGTTATCCGAGTTAGGTTTTCCAAATGTTGCTACTAGTTGCTTCTCTGAAGTAATAGTAACGATTTCATCAACGGGACCCTTTGTGAAATCACCTGCGTAAGCACCAATAGATGTTGCTACTGCCGGTATAACATTTGTCAAATCTTTTTCTTTTACAAGAACACCTGGTGAAACTTGAAATGCCATATGTTGTTCTCCTTATTAGCTAATAAAGTATCATTAATTCTCACTTCTATTTATGTAAATGAGATTTTAGAGAAGATCACCTTTTCGTATAGTAACAGGAGTCCAAACTTCTCCTTGATCATCGACTATTGATTCCATATCATTAATTCCGTCATTCATAAATCCAAATGGTGCCATATCTTGTTCTATTGCGTTTGCCTGTTCTTCGTACATTCTTGCTCTAACGTCTTGGTTTGTAAGTTCTTTAAAATATCTTTGATTTGATATCCATGCAAATATAACTAAACACATAACTAAATCATCTGTGTTACCTTCTTCAGCCTGAAAACTATGACCCTTTCTAATAAATGTTGAAAGTTCTTCAATAATGTTAAAATCATTAACAAGTAACTTGTCTGCTTCAATCAAAGATTTTAAGTTTGTGCATCCAACTCTCTTTACTTGTTTTGTCATCTTAACACCCATTTGAGAACCTTTTTTAGAAAATCCACCACCTAGTATTTGACCTGCACGGCCTTTCATCATACACATCATTAAGTTGTCATACTCTAATTCAAATTGTAATGCGTCTGCCACTTGATGTCCTATATCGTTCACTTCAACACAAACATATGCTTTGTTATATTGTCTTGCAACTTTTTCAATTGTGTGAGGAAATAAAATAGGTTTAATTTCGTTGTCTCTAAATTTTGCAACCATTCTATATGGCATTTTTGAAACATCCATAACTACAAACGCTGAATAGTCTTTCATAGTTCCTCTTGCAACGTCAACAGTTATAACATAGTCTTTACCTTTTTGTGGTCTTTCATACATATCTAATCCACCACTTGATATAATCGGTGTACTGTGAGATAGTGTTCTTAACTTAGACGGATTTAATAATGTATCAATTGATCCAACAAACTCACAATCAAACTCTTGTGAAAACTGTGCCTCACTTGTATTTCTAATTGTTTGTTCTTTCCATTTTTCATCTCTACCAGGAACCTCTGACCAATGAACATCGATAGGAACATAATCATTGTTTTTATTTACAGCATCATTCCATAGTTTATAAAACATATTCATTCCATGAGGAGTAGATACAATCATCATTTTAGATTTTTTACCAGATGATATTGTAGGATAAACTGAACTAAAAAACTGATCTGCTATATTGGCAGGTATAAACGCAAACTCATCAAGGAAGATTATATTAAATGATCCACCTCGAATTGCACTTGAAGAAGTTGAGGCGGCCATAATCTTTGAATTATTTTCTAATTCTAAAGAACCTTTGTTCCAGTTTAATACACCTTGCTGAAGAAACTTAGGTAAGTTTTCATATGCAAGTTGTAATCTTCCTAATAAGTCTCTAGCAGTTGAACTTTTGTTGGCAAGTATGGCAACATTAAAGTTATCATTAAAGATAACTTGATGTAATAAGTATGCAATGATAGTTGTTGATTTACCAGACTGCCTAGGTAACTTACATATTGTAAATCTATTATTATGAAATGTATCGACCATTCTTTCTTGGAACTTGTATAATTCAAAAGGAACTAAACCTTCATCAATACTTACAATACGAATATAGTTAGAAATAAAATATATAGGATCTTCCATACACTTTGCAAGTTCTCTAACTTCATGTTCAGAGTACTCTATAGGAGTATTTGCCTTATGTAAATTTGGGTTTCCTAAATATTGATTTTGATTAGTTGCCATCTTTTATTTCCGTAAAATCTTTATCTTCATCAGCAGTTACATTTTTATTTTTATTCTTTAATAACTTATGAAGTTCCGAACTAGAACCTACAAAAAGTGCCTGTTTAATATTTGTATTATTTGTGTTCTTTGGAACTTCTTTAAGACTCTTTAGTTTGCCTTGTAAGTCTTGTAACTTATCAACTGTATCTGCAACTTGTTTAATTAAATTTCCTGCAACTTCATATGCTCTAGGATGTTGACTTTGATTTGCAATATCAAGTATGCCTTGTATTGCGTCTTGGCCTCGTTCTATAAGATTGTAATAGTTTTCTCTACTATATTTGTAGTCATTATCAACATCATCTTTTTCCTTATCTTCAACTCTAGGAACTGGCGGAGTGTATTCTTGTTTAACTACAGCCTTTGTAACTGGTTTATCGTTAGAGATACCAAGTGCTTCATTTATTTTTTCATCTATACTCATAATATTTCCTTAATTTATTTATCTGTGCCGTCGCCAGGATCAAAATTCTTACTGTCACTAAAGTTTTGTATAGTTGTTGTAAATCCAAAATCATCATCAGCATTTGCCGATGTAGGATTAGGAACAGTAATAATTCTTTCCTCTCTAGTGCTTGATGTATCTGTGTCTGTATATAAATCGACAATAGTTTTTTTGATAACTTTACCACCTTCATTTACAGGACCAAATAGATATGTCTTAGCAGTAAATGACATTGTCCAGTTGATTGCTCTTCTTTGTGTGTATGAACCATCGTAGGTATCATCATAAGTTACATTGTTTAATACAATAGGTACATCTCTTTTAATATTCATACTTCTAATTAGATTAACTGTAATAGTATAATCAGGTGCAAAGTACGGCATAATCTGTTCAACAATTTGTAAACCACCTTCAGCAGTTGCTGTAAAGGCATAAAGATTAAAACTTATATTATATGGTACAGGATTATAAACAACATTTACTGTAGAATTTGTTGAACCTGGTGTTCTTATTGAAGATAATTTATTTAACTTTCTAGCTGAGTCATAGTTAATACCTGTAATCTCAAATCCCATTCTAGGCAATGTTACAGCAAACTCTCTATCTTCTAAATTAGGTTGTTGTTCTAATCTTGTTAAAAACTTTTCTTTAGGTGCATATGATAATGGCACTTTTATTTTTTGAATAACCTTGTTGTCACTATCTGTTCTATGAATATGAATATTATTAAATATTGTTCCAAAAGCAACAACAGTGTTTCTTAGTGTTTCATGGTAGAAATATGGACTATTAAACATTATAAAAATCCTTCTGGATCCTTAGGATCCCCAAATGGGTTAAGTTCGCTAAAGTCTATTATATCATCTGTTGTAGTTTCAGTTCCAAAACCAGCGTCTGCCTCAAATGTTTCATTGTCAGCATATTGTCTTGTTTGTTCTTCATACTGATACTCATCACTAATAATGTGATGACTTTCACTAGCAGATGATGTTTCTAAAACTAATGCACCTGAATTGTCTTCTAATAAAGTTTTCCATTGTAAAATATCTAGTGAGTATTTTGTTTCTGCCTGATCCATAGCGGCATTACCAGTTCGTATTCTTTCACCAGAATATTCAAATCTAGTACATCTTAATTTATAGATAGGTAGATTTCCTAATTGAAAAAACGGTTGTTGATCTTCAACAAACTGTATTTCAAAAAATGAATTCATTAAAGGAAAGAATATTAAATCACCTTCGTTAGGTCTTCCTTCAGTTATCTGTGTTGCGGGATTATCAACTTGCCATTGCCATCTTCTTTTTGCAACAACAAACGTTGTATCTTCTCTTATTTCTAATCCAAACTTACTAATTAATTCCTGTTCGCCTTGGAAACCTTCAGTTGTTTCCATATACATTTCAACTAAGTATGAATGATCAAAACGACTTAAAACGTCTTCTCCTAAAACTAAATCATGGTTAACTAGTTTTCTAGGCAGATAATATACATCGTGGCCAAATATCTTTAAAGACTCTACGATTATATCTTCGTGTAAGTTTTGTTCGGATTCTGATCCGATTCCCATACCATGTTGGAAATAATGATTGACGCTCACTTATCTTCTCCTATCCCACCATGTATGTTACAGGTGATTCGAATGTGCCTCTTATTTGATCTTCAAGTGTTTGTATCTCTTGGTTTGCCTGTTGATAGATTTCTAATCCGTTAAGTGTAACACCACCTATCATTTGAACTCCACCAAATTTAGACAAGTTAGTTCCCCATTGTCTTTTAAATAAAGATGTTACATATCTCTTTAAATACATATCGTTAAACACATCTGTATTTTCAGAGGGGTCTAATCTTCTATAACACTCGATAACAAGATATTCGCCTACTTGAATATCGGTTTTCCAATCCATTGCAATGTACAATCTATTGTTGTGCATATTAAAGTCAATTGGTTTTTCACCCACTAACATATGATCTAACATATCTAAATGTTTCATTACCATATCGTAATGAATAATAGATGTTGAAGAAAAATCATATAAGTCATTTAATCTTAATTGATATCTAACATCGAACATATTTTGATTTCCTCTACTTGATAGAGGGAATAATCTAGTTACAGCTAATACTGTTTCAGGAACTATAATATAGTTGTTTGCCTGTTTATATGTTGAAGTTACTGATCCTTTAGTTGCAGTAATAGTCGAGTCACCATTTGGTGATAAAATTCTGTCTTTGTCTGCTTGTGTTACTTGATATTTAAGATATACTCTTTCAACACCATCGTAATGATACTGAGCAAAATATTGTAATGCCTCATCCAATCTATCTTCTAGTTGGTCATCGTCAACATTTATCTCAATAACAGGCTTACCTAGTGTTCTTAAAGCATACTGTTTTAGTTGTTCTCTACTTGCTGGTTCTGCCATAAAATGTCCTTTTTATACTATTTATATGACAAAATATCTATATTATTCGTATTTGTAGTTAAATGTTTGAAGTTCCCATTTAAACAACTTTTGTATTCTTTCTTTCATTTCTTTTTGTGTATACCAATCATCTAATACAATATCTGATTTTCCCTTATGTAAATGGGGCAATCCTGTGTATGGTATACCTATTTTCTTACAGATAAACTCCATCTCTTGGTCCATATTTTCAAATTTTGCAACATGATTTGCTAATATTTTTGCACCTAGTGTGTACATGTGTCTATCAGTGGGTTTAGATGGATGAAAAACATATCTTTGAAATGACATGTCTTTGAACCATTTGTGTTGTTCTATTTCAGTATATTGATGATGATACAAATAATGCGATATACATTTTCTATATGGATTTCTTTCAAAACAAAATACAAAATAATCTTTTAACTTATCTTGCATTAGATTATATTCTTTGCTTTTTCTTAATGCTGTTGTTAATGCAACATGTGGATTTTTTGCTATTCTATTATCGTTGATACCTGGAAAATTTAAACTTGTCATTTGACCAGCAAAATCTATTTCAGGATCAATATGATCAGCAAAGTATTGCTGAACCGAAGCACTGGCAGTCTTACGGCATCTTAAAAATATAAACTTCTTTGAGTGACTTATAATCATAATATAATAATTTATACTTACGATAATTCTGCTATTTTAGTATCTAATGTAGTAATGTGTGTATTTAAACGTGTTTGTTCTTCAGCACTTAAAGAAGAAAACTTAGTATCATTTGATTTAATTCTATTAAGTCTTTCCTTTTTTCTTAAAAATCTCTGTTTCTTAACAGAATCAGATTTACTTGATTCAGAAACTTTAGTTGTTGTTGAAATAACTTTGTTTAATTTATCTATAGTTGCCATTTCTATTCTCCTTTTTTATATACTATTTATAAGAAAACTTTGGGCAATCCTAACACAGGTCTTCCATCAAATATGTTCTTATCAGCAAATGGTCCGTTTACATGATTATAATGTAGAAACACTTGTCCACAAATGTTTCCTTCAAATTTCTCTCTCCAATGTTCTAAATCACAACCACTATAAACTAACATATCACCTATACCTAGAGTTATTTCAGTATTATCTATAAAGATTGACCACGGATCACCACCTAGATGTAATGTTGTTGATATTTCACAACTAGGTCTATCTTTATGTTTTTTTAAAATAGAACCTTTTTCATAAACTCTTGTATAAGAATATGTTGGTACTAAATCTAATCCTGTTTCTTCTTTCATTATAGGTAAAACTTTCATAAGTAAAGTTTCCATTACATGATCGCCATATTCTGAATATACGTTTGGAACTTGTTGATCACTCCAAGTTCCATAATGACCATTATCTGCTGTAATATTATTTTTATACATATAATCAACAGCATCTCGTCTTAATAATTGATAATTAAATATAAAGTTTGCTAAATCATATGAAATTGCGTTTTTAATTACTTGATATTTTTTTTGTTTAAATTCTTGTTTCATATCATTAATCCTTTTTGTAGAAAATTAAAACTTATACTTATTCTAATATCTTTAGATAAATTAGCAGATACATGATGCCATAACCAAGCAGGAAACATTATAAGTCTTCCAGGTATTGGTTCTATTTCAATAGATCGACATAAATGCTTCGGCAAATTACTTTGTTTTCTAATCGGCAAAACGTGTTGTATTCCTGGTCTAGGATCGTCACAAATTAGTCTACCTGAATTGGGATTAGATTTTACATAATATACACCACTAAACAAACTGTTAGCATGAACATGAGGCATATTAAATCCACCTTCATAGTTTATATTTGCCCACATATTACCTAAAAATGGTTCACTATCTAATAATTCTTCATTAAATATTTCATGTTGCATTTTATAAAGTTCGTCTATCAATAATTTATATTCTGGTTTTTTATGCATATCTGTTGTAGAATGCCAACCATTAACATTTGTTTTATTGAGTCCTTTGTCATTTTTAGACCATTCAATAATATGACTTGCTAAAATCTCATTGTCTAAATGCAAATCTTTGCCATATATAGTTGTAGGGAAAACTTGTTCTTTAATTAACATATTATTTTAAAGGTGGTCCCCCAAACCAAACTACTAAAGATTTTCTATTACCTCTTGTAACAGGTGTAACTCTGTGATTTATAAATGAAGCAAAAAACATAGCATTTCCTTGAGTCAATTTTGCTTTTTTACCAGGCGCAACTAATTCTAAATCACCACCTTCAAATTCATTTTCTGGTGACAATAAACACGTCATAGATATTTTTCTTACTGTTGGTTCTTTTGACATTTCTATAGAACTGTCCATGTGCCAATCATAAAATTGACCTTCAGAATATTCTGTGTATTGAGCAAGTTCTGTTAGTTGCATACCTTCAAACCCAAAATGGTTTCCATTGACTTTTTGAATCATTTGCTCTAGTACATCATACATAGGTTTTAATTTTTCAAAAGGTATCCAAGATATATGACTTATTCTGATTTTATTATCTTCTTTACCATCACCCAACTTTCCTTCATTTGCACCTACTTTTGCTGAGATTCTAGGTAAAGTTCGACCCATGTCTATAATAGTTTGACATTGTTCAGGAGTAAAAATGGGAGTTTTTGTTTCTACAACATGAGACTTCCATCTTGGTTCAGTTATTAGTCTAGGATTTCTATTCATTTATTCCTCTATTTATTACAGGATTATAATCTACATCACAGTTAGCTGCTAATGTTCTTCTTGTTTCATTTGTACCATTAAAAGGATATACACAATGTTTCATATCATAAGGAAATACATAAAAATCTCCAAGATTCATAGGTGGTTGATAATTTGATCTGCCAAATTGACCATTTTCAGATGAAATTATTTGTAATCTACCGTTTGTAGGATTTTGTTCTGCTGAATATTCTTTTCCGTAAGTATTAGGCAATTTTAGTATCATCACACTTGACAATCCTGTAAATAAACTACCATTATGTGTATGTAAAGGATTATATTCGTTTTGTTTCATTTCATTTATCCATATGGAATTTGTTCTATGTTTAAAATTACTTATTTTATTATATATTAAATAATGTTTAAATATAGAATTAAACCACTTTAATATATCTTGTGGTAAAAAATTATGTCTTTCTGCTATTTTGATACTTTCTCCATTATAATAAAGAGAGTGCTCATTTTGTATTTTTCCTGCTAATCCTTTATTAGCGGGTATAAGTTTATCATATCGAGCTTCATATATACGATTTATTGTTAAAAAAATATCGTAAGGTACTTGATATTTTATTAAAGTTTGTCCAAAATGTTTTACTTCAAATTTCATAATTTTATATGACCATATTTTTTTATAATACTATCAGGTATCATTTTTTTATAAGGGTTTTCTTCTAATTTAATTTGAGATTTTATTGTATGTAAATTGTTTCCAAGAATATTATCATTGTAACTCATACCATTTAAACTATATTGTTCTATATGATTATAGTTATGATTGAAAGATGGTATATTTAAAAATGAATAAACTTTTGTAATCTCTTTTTCAGGATTACTTACTAAATCATTATATTTTACTATATGAAATTTTGATCTATTTTTTGGTGTCAATGCATTTTGTATGCAATCTAATGATTTTGCAACCATACCATCTTTACTCATTAAATGCATTATTTTTTCTTCTACTGTTTTTAAACCAACCCTATTAATAAATGCAGTTGGTTCATTTTCAAACCATTTGATATATGAAGCAATTACATCCATTAAATCTCTCCATAATATAATACATTTAACAGGTTGATTTAGATATTTTTCAATCACCATTTGATTGCCAGTTGTAAATGCAGGTCCTCTTTCAATAATGTACTTTTGAGGCCAATGTTCGTAATAATTTTTATAAATGTTTCGTAAAACATTATCTAAAGATTTATGATCTGGATAGTTACAAAATATATCTGTTTCTTTTAATAAAAAAACATCTTTATATATTTCTAAACAAATAGAGTTTGCAGTAACTCCTATATCTGGATTTTGATTCATCAACGAACTAAAGAATGTATTGCCTGAACGTGGCAATCCTACCAGAAAAAAAAGCTCCTTATTAAAATCATATATCTTCATAATATTAAATAATAAATTTATTTAATTATTTATCAGTAGATTTTGTCGATATATTACTAGACAGAGACAGATGTAAATCTTCACTTTTTTGAGGATTTGGATTGTATCCTAATTTAGATTTACCTTCATTGCTATAAGGCAACAGTACACCTTCTTTTTCAAGTCGTTCTAATGTTTGTAATTGTCCGACAGCATTAAATACCTCAGGTTGAGACGATCCTGGAGTTAACGTTTTAACTTTGTTAGTCAACATCATTTTATATGATTCAGCTTGATGTGTATTTACATTTTTTGTGTCAAAAGAACCATCGTCATATTCTTTTTTTAATTGAGACCATTGATTTATTTCTCTCATACGATCTTTAGCAACTAATTCTGTATTTGCTCTACCGTATAGTTTTTCTTCTAACTCAATCTCTAATAATTCTTTTTCTAATAAATCAGTTTCTTGTGTAATTTTCTTTTTAAGTTTTTTAATTTCAACTTCATTTTTTCTATATTCAAATGAAAGAGACATTAAATTTTCAAAGAACACATTTTGTTCTCTTACACATTGCCAATACTTTGCGGCTTTGGTTGGATATTTTGCGTCTTGTAAAACAGACATTCTCATTTCTGTTTCTGTTCTAAAAACTTGTTTTTTATGCCAAGTATCTTTTAACTCGTCTTTTAAATCCATAATAGATTTAAAATCGTTTGTGTCTAATATATTTGATAAGTGATTAACGTTTGCTTCTGAGGCGGCAACTATATCTCGCTTTTTATTTTCATTACTCATTTTCATTTCCTTATGTTATAAAGCATATTATATGCCATGATATAGTATTATTTATATAAAATAATTAACTTGATGTTATAGTTTCAACAACAGAACCTGCACCAGTAAATTCAGCAGTGAGACCCCCAGGACTGATTCCACCAAAAACTAAAGCTGCAGCTGAAGATGAATTTTGAGCACCTTGTCCATCAGTAAAGTCCTTCGGCAAACTTGTGTCAGATGTCCAAGTAGAACCATCATATACATAAGTATTACTATTGTTACTGTCAGCATGGGAACCTCCTGCTGATAAAGCAGATGTTTGCGTTCCTGCGGAACCCATAGCGTGAAAACCAGCTACTAAAGCACCACCTGACGTCCATGAAGAACCATCATAGTGATTACTAGTATCATATCTCCCAGGTAATGATGGACTCCATCCACCCCAACCTAATCCAGCTGTTTGAGTTCCTGCACTTCCAAGTCTATCTGCTGGTGCTGGATAATTACCTCCGGCAGCCCATGATGTACCGTTATATTCAAATGTAGTATTAACCCATCCTCTACCACCAAAACCTAATGCTGCTGTTTGAGTTCCAGTCATACCTACGTTTCTATAGGATCCTGGATAATCACCTCCAGCAGTCCATGATGAACCATTATATTCCTCTACAGCGTTTGTAGAGGGAGGACTCCAACCAGCAACAAGTAGAGCAGCTGTCTGAACTCCACATCCTCTAGTTTGATTTCTTCCTGTTGATAAATTTCCACCAGCAGTCCATGAAGATCCATCATAATGTTCTGTTAATGCAGATTTAGTAGGCGGTCCTGTATCTCCACCCATGCATAATGCTGCTGTTTGAGTTCCAGCACCAGCAGACCTATTTCTAGTTGTTCCTAAAGCCGCACCAGTTGCCCACGATCCTGTTGCAGTAAGTTTACTAAGTTTAATTTTATTTGAAGTAGAATTAAACCAAATTTGTCCATCCAGTGGATTACTAGGATCGGATGTTACTACTTCTATATTTGTTCCTTTTATTTCTGTATATTCTGACATATTAACTTGATGTTATAGTTTCAACAACAGAACCTGGACCTGCATATTCTTCGGTACTATTCAAATAAAAGGACCCAGCAATAGCTAAACCTGCAGATAATGTTCCTGCTCCAGCTAAATAACCTCTACCTGTTGACATGTTTCCACCAGCAGTCCATGATGAACCATCATAATGTTCAGTATTAGCAATTGAAGGTTCCCCACCAAACACTAAACTTGCTGTTTGTGTTCCTGCTCCTGCCATTGCGTGTAAATATCTACCTGTGGACATAGTTCCACCAGCAGTCCATGATGTACCATCATAATGATTAGTTGACGTTTGTGAAGGTGCATAAGCAGCTCCTCCTGTCACTATACCTGCAGTTTGAAGACCAGCCATACCCACAAAAGAAGCAATTTCTGGATAAGTTCCACCAGCAGTCCATGATGTACCGTTATATTCTTCAGTACTAGTTTGATCAGAACCTACAGCTAATGCTGCTGTTTGAGTTCCCGTACCACTAAAACCACGATCATAGTGAGACATATTTCCACCTGCTGTCCATGATGAACCGTCATATTCTTCAGTTGCTCCCATAAATGCTAAAGCTGCTGTTTGAGTTCCAGCATCACCCATATCATAAAGGGCTGATCCTAAATTTCCACCAATTGTCCATGATGAACCGTCATATTCTTCAGTTCTATTTGCTGTATAACTTTGTCCTCCAAAAGCCAAACCTGCTGTTTGAGTTCCGGCGCCACCACCATACATTACATTATGACTTAAATTACCGCCTGATGACCAAGCGCCACCAGTTTGAATACTTGATACTTTAAGTGTACTAGATGTTGTGTTATACCAAACTTGCCCATTTTGAGGATTAGATGGATCAGATGATACTACTTGTATGTTTTGTCCGTGTATTTCTTTATATTCTGACATATTTTTTTCCTAATCTAGTTTTTTAGAATTGGATTTATTCTACTAATGTTATATCAGCAGGTCTTTCTCCAAGTCTACCTTTTTTTTGTTCAGCAGTTTCACCTTCTACATTATCATTGTCCCACTCTGTTTGTTGAGTTGAAATTTCTGCACTTACAATTGTTTGTGCTTCGTCTTTTGTTTTAGGAGTTCCTAACACTTTATTAATCCAAAGATTTGCTTTTGGTGTGAATGCTGGCACTCTCCAAACATTACCTGGAAATCCTGCAATTGAAAAAGCTCTAGAGTCTTCGTGTGTTATAAACCCTTTTCCCCAATTTTCTGCTACACAATATTGATATGTTTTTGCCATTTTATTATTCCCTCTTATTTAAATTCTATTTACTTGTTAATAACCATCCTTGCGTTGAATCAACATAAACTAAACTATTTGCAGCTCTTTCAACTGAAACTGTTAAATCTGACGCTGAACCAGATATATTTGATCCATTTCTTGCAATAGTAATTGCATTTGTATCTGCTGTTCCAGCATAATCAATAAACGAAACTTCATCACCTTGTGATGGAGAAGCTGGTAATGTCATTGTGATAGCTGCACTAGTTGTGTCTATAAAATATCCTTCTCCAGCAACTGCTGTGAAAGCTGATGTTTTAACTGCTTGCCATGAAGTACCACCAGATACATCTGTAAAAGATAAAGTACCTGATCCATCTGTTTTTAAAACTTGATCTGCTGATCCATCAGCATTTGGAAAAGTTAATCCGTCAAGGACAATGTTTCCTGATCCATTTGGTGTAATAGCTATATTTCCATTAGATGCAGATACAATTGAATTGCCATTTACATCTAAATTACCACCTAATTGCGGTGTTGTATCATCTATAACTTCCCCACCGGCACCCACTGTGGTACCACCTGCAGTTGATCCATCATGTACTCTAATTTGGTTTAAAGAAGTATCTATTGACAACTCACCAGCAGCACCTGTATAGGCGTTATTCTGTGTAGTTGTTCCTCTTCTAAATTTTAAAATTGTTGGCATTTAATATCTCCTATACTTATTTATATACCACTATCTTTATATTTATATATTTTTATTAAGATAGTTGATTAAAACTCTCCTAAATCTACGTTTATTAATTCATTTACTGGATCCATCAAACTATATTGATAGCTAGATACAGCAACGCCAAAAGCGTCAACACCTCCAGATTCAAATGGTGTTTCCTGTGTAGTTTGATCCGGATCAAAACTTAAATCAAAGTTACCTTCAGAACCAGGTGTTATAGTTATAGTTGAATCATTAAAAAATGATTGTTCATCAATTTTGTGTTTATGTACCCATCCTCTAGTATTATCTACATATACTAAAGTAAATCCAGCACCTTCAGTGCTGACTGGTAAATCAGTTGCAGAACCTTCAATATTGTGTGAGTTTCTACCTACTGTTAAATTATTTGTATCAAACGTATCGTTGTAATCTTTAAAGTGAATTTGATCACCTAAAGTTGCTGACGCAGGTAAAGTTGATGTTATGGTAGAACTAGATGTATCTATAAAGTATCCTTCACCAGCAACTGCTGTAAAGTTTGATGTGCATATTGCCCATGACATACCACCAGCATCTTTAAATACTATATTGTCATTTGTTGAACAATATGTTAAAACTTGGCCGTCTGTAGCAGATGATTGAAGTCCTGGAAATCTTAAACATGCACCACCAATAGTAGTTTCATTTGAAACTGAATTGGATGAAGCTTCAACGTCAGCTCCGATAACAATATTACACGATCCTGAAACGAGTAAACTTCCAGCACTTTTTCCAATAAGAACGTTATCACATGCAGCTGTACCACTACATCCTAAAAGAATTCCAGAGCAGAATCCAATAGTTGTATTATCATCTCCGTTACGCAAAAGCATAGACGAGGATCTACCAATTGCAACATTTCCACATCCAGCAACATAACTTAAAGTACCAGAACCAACGGCAGTGTTGCTACAAATAATTAAGTCATCACCATTCGTATCACAGTCTCCTCCCATATTGCCCATTGCACCTGTACCAATAGCGGTGTTATAATAACCTTTAAGGTTTCTTTCTTTTGTATATAGTGAATTAGGCGAGCCAGCACCAGAATCAGCTCCAACATAAGTGTTATAATCACTCACGCTGTGTGCCAGTCCAGCAGAACTACCAATGGTAACACTACATTGGTTCCACCATGCCCACTGTGAGGCACAGGCACCAAGTATTATACTGTCCCGATATTGTACACAACAATCGTATTCACTATTTGGATCTTTTGGTCCAAGTTGATGAAAACAAGATGAAGAACCGATTTCACTACCAATAATAACGTTTTGCAGAAGCGTTTGTACTTCATGGCCATCAAACAAGCAAGTACCAGAAATAAAAGAATTTTCTATCTTACCACCATAACTGTTACAACAGACACCCGATGTTGCAGAACAATTTAATACATTGTAACCAAAAATTTGTGAATTACTTACACTAGCAAGTGCTTGAGTGTCGGTATTAATACATGATCCAATTATAACATTTTTATCTACTCTACTAGAATAAGGAGCTATACAATTACCAATTAATGTATTATTATTTGCTGTTTTTTCATCATAAGGAATTGCTGACAGTCCGTTACAAGTACAAGTACATCCCCAAGTACAGATATATGAAGCAGAAGCAGTAGCAATGTCGTGCCCTATAATCGTGTTATTGTGGGCCATAGTCTCATTTGTAATAAGATTATTACCTATAACTATATTTTTTTCTGTTGATCGTGTTATTGTTGGATATGAAGAACCATTCCAACAACCAACAAATGTACATTCATCTGAAGCACATAAAGAATTTTTACCTATTACTATGTTACATGAAGGTGTTGTAGCACAACACAAAGAATTTTGTCCGATGGCAATGTTATTTGCACCATCCTCGTTTAATTTTAATGATTGACAACCTACGGCAATGTTGTTAGTACCAGTTGTAAGTGAACAACTTGCGTCTGTTCCTATATGTAAGTTATCAGATTTTGAAGCAAAAGGCCAAGAAACTGTTCCGTCAGTTATTGTAGATGATCCACATGTAAGTGTACCATCAGTTGTTGTTTGAAATTTTATGTTGTTGTCGTAACTTAAATCAACGGAAGTGGCCGCATTGAACACTGCCATTGTTTTTGAACCAGCAGCATTTTGAAATGTTTGTGTTCCTGATCTATAAAATATTGTACCTGTTCCTGCGTCATCAATATAACTGTTAGTGCCATCATGGTAAATCTGTAAATCACTATCAGCACCGAAGTTTACTTTTTTATCATCACCTAAAAATATGTTAGAGTTAAATGTAGCATCACCTTCCTCTGAAGCGTCAATAGTAAGTGCATTAATGAAACTACCACCGTCATTAACTGATATTTGAAAATCATTATCAGAAATGGAACTTTCAATCTTCATTCCATTGAAGTTATATAATTTACCGTATGTTGTTCCGTTATCTTGTAACCATATATTTCCTGCAGAATTAGCGTCTAATTTGATTTGAGTTTCAGCGTCTAGTTGAATATCAGCACTTGATGTAATTAAATTACCATTTACATCTAAAGAGCCACCTAGTTGTGGAGTTGTATCCTCCACAACGTTTAATAAACCTGGTTGTGCCAAAGTTACTATGTTGTTACCACTATCTCTTGTATATATCTTTTGGTCGGCGGTATTAATTGCTATTTCGCCGACCGCAAGATTAGCAGTCGTAGGGGCTGAACTTGACGTTTCACTTCGTTTAGGTTTTATTATAGTAGCCATACATTCCTTATATTATAATGACAGGTTCTTATTAATAAAATTAATTATTAGTAAGATCCACCATCAATTGCTGTAACTGTTACGTCACCACTTGATACAGTAAAGTTATCTGAACTGAATGAAGCAACACCAATGTTTGAGTTTGTTGCTAATTCACCAGCAATTGTTAGTGTAGAACCACTAGCAGTTGTTGAGATACCTTCACCAGCTAAGAACTCTAAAGTTCCACCAAGTGAAACTGAACCAGCAGTTGCTGTTTCGTCTTCAAAACTAATTGAACTGTTAGCCAGTTTTGCGTTAGTTACGTTACTGTCTAAAATTTTATCAGTTGTAACAGCATTAGTAGCTAATTGACTAGCACCAATACCAGCATCTTTTACATTTAACGCATCCGAAGTAACTTCGATTGTTGAGTTATCAACAGCAACATCTAAAGTATTTCCAGTTTTTGTTAAAGCAGCACCAGCTGTTACTGAACCAGCACCAGAGAACTGTGTAAATACTAATGCAGTTGTATCAATTGTGATTGCACCATCAGTTGATAATACATAACCACTATCAGCGTTTACTGTTCCTTCTTCAACAAATGTAAATGCACCTGAACTAACACCAGCATCTGAGTCAAAATCTTCAGCTCTTGTTGGAGCACCTGAAGCGTTAACTACATAGATACCATTTTCAGAACCAGTTGATTGATCTTTAATTAAGATTCTATCACCTGTTGCAAGTGTAATACCATCAATAGTATCACCATTTGAAAAGTTTGAAGCTAAAGTACCAGCTGAAGTTGTAGCAACTCTAACTGAATCTTTAACATCTAAACCATTTGCAACACTGTCAACGTATGCTTTACTAGCTGCGTCTTGGTCTTGCGTTGGTAATGCAAGGTTAATAATTTTCTTATCGTTTACATCAACTGAACCAGTTCCTTTAGCATTTAATACTAAATCAATGTTTGTATCATCACCAACAGAAGCAATTTCTACACCTGTTCCAGTAGCAGAGTTTGTTACTTTTAATGAGTTTACAGCACCTGTAGTTGTTGTAAAGATAATTTGTTCGTTACCATTAGCATCAGCAATAAAACCAGCATCAGCAATTTTAGCTTCTGTTAAAGTTTTATTTGTTAATGTTTCTGTTCCTGCCAATGTAGCAAAATCATTATCAGATAAAGCTGCATTAAATTCAGCAGTTGTTCCAGATAATGTATTGTCTGTTAAATCAATAGTTTTGTTTGTTAATGTTTCAGTTCCATCTAAAGTTGAGAATGAACCATCAGACAATGCAGTATTGAATTCAGCAGTTGTACCTGTTACAGTGTTAGTTGACAAGTCAATTGATTTGTTTGTGAACGTATCAGTTGTTGCTTTACCAACTAGTGTATCAGTTGAAGTAGGTAACGTTAACGTTCCAGTATTAGAAATTGTTCCAATAACAGGACTTGTTAATGTTTTGTTTGTTAATGTTTGAGTGTCGTCTAATGTAACAACTGTGTTATCAATTGAGTAAGTTACTGTGTTACCACTTACTGAAGAATTAATACCAGTTCCACCTGCCATAGTCAAGTCTTCAGTATTGAATAGAATTTCAATTGTACTTGAACTATCATCAGCGATAGTCATAGCGCCACCTAAATCTGCTAGATTATCATCTACATATTTTTTTGTAGCAGCATCCTGATCATTTGAAGGATCAGTTACGTTTTTGATTACATTACTATTAGCATCAATATCACCATTTGAAGATAATACAATGTCACCAGTTGTTGATGTAATTGTATTTCCGTCTATAGTTAAATTATCTACTAATAACTCGTTTAATTTTTTGTTTGAATCTACTAAAAGTAGTTTACTTGCTTCGACAGTTCCAGCCGTAGTTGGAAAAAAGTCAGTATAATAAGTACCACCTATTTCTCCGATATTGGCAGCTGCACCACCTGTTTCAGTCCCATAACCTACATAGAGTTTATTTGTACTCCATGAATAGGCAAGTTCCCCAGCACCTAATGCTGTAGGTGAACCCGTAGAGCCTGATCGTTTTATTTTAATTATTGTTGACATGTCTATCTCTCCTAAAAATAATTAATTTTGTTGTTAATAAAAACCTGCGTTGAGGATTAATTCGCCGGTATCAGTTTTTATTTCAGTTCTACTTGTCCATTTTTTAGTATTATTGTTCCATTGTAAAACAGCGCCATCCCCCAATTCAGATAAATCGACATCGCCTAAAGCGGAAACTGAAGTTGATGTGGTACCTATTGAAGGTGTTGTGACTGTTACTAGTCCGGAAGTTACAAATAACTTGTTTACTGACATTAAATCCTCTCTCTTATATAAGATACTTATATTTATAATATTTATATGATTGAGAGGATCTAATTTACTGATTTTTTAAGAAAAAATAGATTATTTTTAAGATGCTACGTTGTCTGCTTTAGGTGTTTCTTCCACGGCAGTTTCAGTAGTAGTTTCTGTTTTGTTAAGAGTTTCTAACTCTTTCTCTATTTTACTGTCAAAGTGTTTAGTTAAAACATCAATTTTTTCGATTTCTAATAGATGTTTATTTCTGTTACCCACTAAATCTTGTCTTACGGTGATGTAAGCAAGGCAGGCTTGTGATAATTCACTTTGTTTGTACTCTTTACCATTGATAAAGATACTTGGTTCTTTTGGTTGTTCAACTTTGTTTGTTTCACTACTCATAATTTACTCCTTATTATATATTAATATATGTTGTATTTATAATCAAATACAAACGTTTGGTCTGACCAGTATTATGCCTTCTACAACTCTGGAAACTGTACTATCTGGTGATGTTGCCTCTATATCAAAAACATATCTTGCAGGCGCTTCTAAAGCCGCCGTTTGATCAGCAGTTAATGATATACGAATAATACCACCTGTTGGGTTAACAACTGAGGTGGTCATTTCCACTCTAGTTCTTGTCGAAGCATAACCTTTTGCCATTTTGGCACATGTAGTATAGTTTGTTAAATTTGCTGAATTTCCATCAGCACCTTTAATTGCTATATCTGTTACAAAGGTTGATCCTTGATCTATTACTAAGTTTGCTGTAGCTGCCATACTATTATTTATACTTTATTTTTTACTATTGAGCCTTGATTTCTAACATATTTAATATCTTTTAATAAAATATTAGATATGTAACTACTATAATTTGTGTTATTTTTTTTTGTTTTTTTATGGTCTATAAGACCTCTTGTATTTAATCTATTATAGATTTCTGACCATGTGCTTCTTATAGCATATTTTAAAACAAGTCTAGGATTATCATCGGCAACTACAGAATGTATTTTAGAACCAACATCCACTAAACAATTTTCATATTCATAAGATTTATTATTAATAATAATAATTGGTGATGTTGGCATTAAATTAATATTAATACCAATTATTCGATCCTGATCTATATGGCTGGGCAATGTTGAGTTTGGAAACTGATATGAAAATCTAGGCTTAGTTACTAAATCTTCAATGCCTAAATCTTTAGTTATTGGCATTACTTCATTATCTATATTAAAAACTTTCCACCAATAATCTAAAACAACATCTCCTTCTTTGTGCCATCCACCAGTATCGTATCTATCAAAAAATATTTTTTTGTAGTGTTCTTTATCTACTTGATAATTTAAATGAGCTATCATTGTTGAACAAATCCTTGATGAGGTAAAATATAATCTTTTAATTCTTCTCTTACCTGCTCATAGGTTCTATCAAATATACTTAACTTTAATAAATGTCTTTCTTTTGGCCAAGGATCAACTCTATGTCTATGGGTAACATTTAATAAAGCACAATGATATGTGTAATCTCCCCAATCTTCAAAATGAACAGGCGCATTATCTTTTGTGATTAAAATATTAACACAACATAGAGTATCAATATCTTTGTGTGCTGGCACGTTATGGTTAGCGTGCTGTTTATAAAATCTTGGACTTGCTTTAATCAACTGATTTACTTTACTTACAAATGGAACTTCGTGTTTAGGTAACTTATCTAATCTTGCTTGTTCCCAAAATGGGGCGTGTTTAAAAAATCCTTGATTTGCATATGAAGATGAAAAAGGAATAAACGTTTGACACTCCATATCTTCTCTTAATCCATCTCTATCAATAAGATGTTCTAAATTAAGAAAAGTTACTGGACATAAGCTCGACATATAATTCTTTCTCCTGTTGCATTTTTATAGGGTGTTCTTCTATGTAATAATGTAAAATTATTTGCAATAACCAATCTGTTTGTTTTCCATTCTACTTCTTCAATTTTATTTGACATTACAGCATCTTCTAATTCTTTATATACGTCTCCATCTAATACTGCCATTTCATTCCATCTTGTAAAATAACCTTGTTCATCTTTACCTATAAGGTCTTTTTCACCTTTATAAATTCTTCTTAAATATAATCTTTGATCTAACTTACTATCAAACTTATAAAATCTACCTTCATCAATAGGTTTTTTAAAATTAAATTTACATTTTAGACCCTCATATTTTTTACCTAGATCATCTGATATTCTAGTTGAAATATATTGTGTGCTAGGGCAATCACTTGACGCCATCTTACAATATAATGCCTGATAGTTAGGTTGATTTTCAGTTTGTAAACCATCTTGGTGCCATAGTTGATTAGGTATGTCTTCAGTTTCTTTAGATGTAATTTCAGGTAAGTCAATCATATCTTTGACTATGCCATACTTTGTCATATATTGTTTAGCGTCATCTAAACTTTTTATATCATCTATGATTTCAATATCTCGCATACTTCTTGTTTAACTCCGTTAATATCTTTATGACCTAATCTTTTATATTGCCATCCCTCTGGTATATATTGTGTGGCATATTCAATAGTTAAATTCATAGTCTTTTCTGGTCGTTTATATAATTCAGTAGACCAAAACAATTTTGTATAACCTAATTTTTCTGCAACTTTAATTTGATACGGTGCAAGATATTTCCAAGGATATCTTATTCTTTCACTTCTTACTTTGTATTGTCTGTATTCAGGCGTTATATAACATCTACTATTTACTCTAGCTGTATTGCCTTCAAATTTTTGTAAACCACTAAACCCTACTATTTTATCGTCTTCAAATAACAGACAAAAACAAATCATTTGTTCTAACTTTAGTCGTTCTAATGTATAGTTTGATTTTAATTTATCTGTACTACTAGCAATATTATCTAACAACCATTGAGGTGGTTTGTCTTCAATTATTTTAAACATCTTTCAATTATCCATCCTGAAATATCGTAATCACTTAATTTAATTTGCTTTGGATTTGCGTGGTGTACATTATGATGACCCTCACCAGCAGATAATAAATTTATAAAATAATTAGTAACTGCTTTATTATCTTTATGTCCGAAAGTATTAAAGATACCATAACTAATAAAACCTAAAACTAGTGGCGAAAGAACAAATATAAAAAATACTTTAAAACTTATTAGTAAAGTTATGATTGATGTTGTAATATGTAATTTTAACCAATGTTTATGAAAGAACATAATTCTAGGATTCTTATATAAATCTCTTACAAATGGTCTATCTATTTTTTTAACTTGCCAGTTATTAAAAAGAACATTCCAAAACCCCTTGTGTGTAGGAGAGTGAGGGTCTTTTTCTGTATCAGAAAATCTGTGATGTATTCTGTGAGCACCTATCCAACTTAATGGCGACCTAGAAAATGCCAACATTGCTAGAAACAAAGATATTGATTCAAATAGTTTAGATGTTTTAAATTGATTGTGTGCAAAGTGTCTATGTAGACCTATTGATAAACCAAACATTGCGATAATCTGATACCAGATAAAACCAATTAATAGCATAACAAAAGCAGTCATACTATTTTATTCGTCCTCTAACCAGTAAGATATAGAATTATCTGAACAATGATTTGTTCTTGCTAATTTACTACCTATAATTAAATCTTCACTTATAAATTCGTTAAAACTAGTTTCATTATCAAATGTTATTTTAATTTCTTTGTCTAATTGATTTGCACTAATAGTTTCTAAATTATAACTTTCAATTTTACCTGCTGATTGATACTCATCCATTTTAGCAACGACTTCATCAGTAGGGCTAAAGAAAGCAGTATCGGTATTAGGTCTTGTTTGTTTTATGTATCTTATGTAACTCATATCAATATTTATGTTCCTATAACCATATAACGAGAAAATGTCTCAAATGGTTTTTCGTGTTTTTCTATAACATTAATATTTATAGAGTCAATAAACTCGTCAATTGACTTTTTACAATTTATATGGCCTGTTATATTATAATAGTTATTACTTTGTAATACAACTAAAGAGGCAGTCTTTTTTCTTTTAAGAAAATCGTTTAATACTTCATCTGATACATGCTCACAGGATGTACAAACGATTATATCAAACTTAGATATATCATAGTCTCTCATATCTGCCGTTTCAAACTTTACACCAGAAAACATCTTACGGCCTATTGGTTCGCAAAACGGATCCATATCAAACGATACAACTTTTTTATCTGTATATTTTGAAAGTAAATGGGCAGACAATCCAAACCATCCTGCGGCTACACAGATACTAGGATTTTCAATCATTTCTAAATGTGGTTTTAATTTATCAACCATCCAAGTCTTACTATCAACTTGATTGTCATTGACACTATTGATCATTGATTTAATCAATTCATCTGTTGTAAACTTATCTATTGCTTCTATAATACGCTTATAATCTACCATACTAAATATATATACGTTATGAAAAAAGTGATTTATAGTTTATATATTGATATACCAGATGAGGAGTTAGATTATCAAAAACCCTATCTATGGGATAATATTTCTAAAACAAATAGAACAAAAGAATTATTTAAAAAACATTATCATAAACTTTTAGAGGTAAAAAAACAATACTCTAAAAATATTAATGTTGATTTTAAGATGTATGAAAATGATGATCAATATAAAGAATATCACAAATTCTTTAAAGAAAACTATCCAGAAATAACAACTTACAATATAATAAATTTTTACAAGATTCATCTACTATATGAGTTATCTAAAAAGTATGATGAGATATTATACTTAGATTTTGATGTTGTGCCAGTTACGAAAGAGTCTTTTTTTGATGTTTGGGACTTAACAAAAGGAATATGTGTTTTAAATAATAATAATTCAGTAAACAAAAAAAATAGAAAAATACATCAAATAAAAAATCACAGTGTAAGAAGTCCAACAGCAAAATACTTTAATGCTCAGGCCATGCTAATCGAAACAGATCATAGTCCGGTCAATGATGTTATTAACACAGGCATAATTGGAATCAATAAAGAACATCTTAATCAACTAGGATATTTTAGTGATTTTAAAAATGATTTAAAGTTAATGGGTGATTTAAAAAACAATAATGAATACGATCTATTTCCAAAAAACATTGTCGATATTTTTGGTTATGATAATGAAACTTTGTTTAGTTACAAGATAAAAACAAATGATGTGAAGGTGCAATGGTTAGATGATAAATGGCACAACTTCTATGATATAGAATATTATATTCCTAAAGACACAAAATTAGTTCATGTTATAAACAAACGTTTTGATTTTGTATGGAGGTTTTATGAAAAATGTGATTTATAGTTTTTATATTGATATTGAACCTAACAACTCAAAGCACACAAACACTAAGAATAAACTGAAATCTTATTATAGTGATTTATTAAATGTTAAAAAAGAATATGCAAAAAAATGTAATGCTGAATTTATTATGTTTGGGCAGGATGAAGTTTATGATAAATTTAAAAGTGAGTATAATCTATATGAGTTTGATACATTAAACTTTTATAAACATTTCTTATATGAAAATCTTTTTGAGAAATATGATAATATTCTATACTTAGACTTTGATGTTATACCAAACACCAATCAATCTTTTTTTGAAGAATTTGATATGAGTAAGATAAATGTTCGTTCAGTAAATTCAACAGTTAAAAATACATGGCCCAAAGATGCCTTAATTGGAAAAAATAAAAAAAGAAAAACTTATGATTATATAATCAATACTCATTTTGATAAGTATAGTATGTATATTAAAGCACTGGCAAAACAGTCTATGCTTTTTGCAAACGATAATTATGATGTGACTTATGAAGTTATCAATACAGGAATAATATGTGCAAGTAGTAAACAATTAAAAAAAATACAGTTAATGAAAAATTTAAATAACTTAATTGATCTTTTAAACAAAGCAAAGAATGAAGAATATTTTGGAAATACTATAAGTTCTCTATATGAACCTAACAATGAAACATTTTTTACATATCTTTTAGAAAAAAATAATATAGAGTGGAACAACTTACCTAAAACTTGGCACGACATGATAATGGAAAATGACAATATATCTAACTCTAAAATATTACATGTTATAAACAAAAAATTTGAAGGTTATTTCAATGCAACTTAGTTCGTATAATTTAGATGTATTTGTTGATATAACAACTAACTGTAATGCTGGTTGCCCAATGTGCCATAGAACAAATCCCGACAATAAGTGTAAAACTGCTGAATGGTTGCCAACAATAGATTGGTCTTTAGAACAATTTAAAAAGGCATATCCTAAAAATGTAATTGAAGTTGTTGCAAAAATAACAATATGTGGTACATGGGGAGACCCTATTATCAATAAAGATTTTTTAGAGATTATTAAATATATTAGAGAAACAAATAAAAAAATATATATCTCTATTCACACAAATGGGTCTTTAAGAGATAGTGATTTTTGGTGGGAACTTGGTGTTATTGGTGGTAAAAGATTAACTGTTACTTTTGCAGTTGAGGGTATAGATCAAAAAATGCATGAGTTGTATAGACAAAAAACTTTCTTAGATAAAATACTTAATAATATGCAAATCATATCTAATACAAAGGCTAATATAAGAACACAAACACTTATGTTTAAACACAATAAACCTTATTTAAAAGATATAGAAAAACTTTGTTATGAAAATGGATCAAAACACCATCTACACATTTATACAGATAGATGGACGAGGAGAAATCCTTTTACATTTGTAGATAGTAAAGGAAAAGAACAGAAACTTGAAGAAGTAAAAGAGAATATACCTGACAATACTGTAATTATTGAAAATAAAAAATTAAAAATAAGAAGGGAAAGTTATGAAAGTTTCCAAGTCGCAACAATAAAAAGACAATCAAAATCACCCAAAGAACTTAAAAAAATTAATTGCAAATGGGAAATTGACAATAGAGTGTTAGTAAATCCTGATGGACAAGTTTTGCCGTGTTGTTATTTTGCAAATTCTCATTTTTTTAATTCAATAACAAACAAAGAGAATAATTTAGTAACTCATCCTTTAATTAAACATTATAATCAATATAAAAAAAGTCACAATGTTTTTCATAACAACTTATTAGATATTATAAAAAATGACTGGTTTAGAAAGAAGTTGCCTGACAGTTGGAATAGTGATAGTCCTGTACCCCAATGTTCAAAGCACTGTGGATCTTAAAATGTCAAAGTCCTTTATTAAAGAATTTTACGAAAAAAATAAATCATATTGTGCTATGCCTTTTAAAGAAATATATGCAGATAATGCTGGTAGATACAAATTGTGTTGTCATGCTAAACCTACAAATGGATTGAAAAAATATACAACTGAAAATACAACACCCTTTGAATTTTTTAACTCACCTGAAATGGAAGAAATAAGAAATAAAACGATATTGGGTGAAAAAATTGATGCGTGTAAAACCTGCTATAAACTTGAAGAAGACATAGGAGTTTCCTATAGAAATGGCAAATATCTCAACAAGTATGGTGTTGATATGGAAGTGAAAAACGTAGGCCTAAAATTAAGAATACACGGATCGTATTGCAACTTAGGATGCTATATGTGTCATCCATATAACTCATCTACAAGAAGAAATGAATTAAAACAAATCTATGGTGAAAAAGGTATATGGGGAGAAACTTTTAAATCAGTAAAACATAAACAATGGAATGACATAACAAAAGATATATTGGATAATATACATCTAGTTTCTTATATGAATATTACTGGTGGTGAGCCATTACAACTTCCCAAACATTGGCAATTTTTAGATTTAATACCTAATGAACATGCAAAACATATAAAATTATCTTATGACACAAATTTAACTGAATTAAGATATAAAGATAAATCTATATTTGATTATGTAGAAAAATTTGAAAATATAAAATTGGGTGTTTCATGCGATCACTATGGTAAAAAGTTAGATTGGATAAGATATCCAATAGATAGATTAAAATTTGAGGCAAACATAAAAGAGGCTCATAGTTTAATACACCAATTAAATTGTACAGTTTCATTATTAAATATATTTGATTTAAATGAAATATATGATTACTATATGAAAAACTTTAATGTCCACACAACGTTTGTTAATATAGTTAGAGGTCCCAAACATCTTTCGATAAGAAACTTAAATAAAGAACAAAAAGAAACTATTAAACAAAAATACAAAAATCATAAAGACCTTGAATTTATATTAAGTGAGTTATTATTAGAACCTGTGGATATTAATAATACTAGAATGAAACAGTATTGTGATGACTTGTCAAAACATAGAAATTTTAACTGGAGAGAGATGTGGAATGAGTATTAAAATTTGTACAGTATATTTTGAAGGAAAATACACACCAGACTATGTTGAAAAGCTATACAATGGTTTAAAAAGAAATAGCACTATACCATTTGAGTTTATATGTTACAGTGACAATCCCAACGTAAAAGCAGATATAGTAATACCTTTACCAAAACATTCAGATATTAAACTACATTGGCATAAACTTGCATTTTTCTCACCACTATTTGCTTATCAGAAACCAGGTGATGAAATAATCATTATGGATATAGATCAAGTTATAGTTGGTAATATAGATGAAATGATAGGTTATCCTGTTGATGATAATGAGTTAGTATCGTATGGTAAGTGGTGGAATGATACCAAACTAACTCTTAATGGTGGTTGGTATAAATTTAAATCAGGAAGTTTTAAATATATTTGGAATGAATTTATAAAAAATGTAGAGCATTATCAACTTCGATACTACAACAAAGGCATTGTTCATCACAAATACTATGGGGAACAAAATCACGTTGAAAATACTATAAGATATAACAAAGGTAAAATAACTCTTATGCCTAAAGAGTGGATAGGTAAATATACTAATAATGAAAAAACAAACTTACAATATAATGTAAAGTATTCAGAAATGTTTGATACTGATTATATGATATTAGACAAACCTAATCCTAAGTTAAAGATAATACATTTTGCAAATCCCGATAGTAACATTCACACATCTAAAGAAGATTGGATAAAGAGGTATTGGAAATGAGAATAATTTGTTGTAGATTTGGTAAAAAATATACCAACTGGCATGTTAAAAATCTTAAACATATGATTGATAACTATTCTGGCCTAAAGTATGATAGTTTTGAAGTTATTGAAGATGATCTGTATGGTAACTGGTATAACAAGTTTCAAATGTATGATAGATTTAGAGACGGTGAAAATCTATACTTTGATTTAGATATGGTAATATACAATAAAGTTCCTAATCTAATAAGAAAGGATTTTACATTATTACATGCTTGGTGGAGAGAACCTTATCATACTCCTTTAAACTCATCAATTGTATCATGGACTGGTGATGTATCACACATATGGAATAAGTTTAAAAGTGATGAAGAATACTATATGACAAAGTATTGGAAAGGCAGTGATGAATTTTATTATAGAGAATTAAAATATAATACCTACGATAAAGTCTGTTATTCAATACAAGAAGATGAAACTAAAAATAAAGACCACAGTATATGTCTTTTAAATCAAAACAAACATCTTATGGATGAGGGGTGGTCTGGATGGTGGAAAGATTATTTTGTCAGTTCAAATGCCACAGACAATGTATCATAGATAGTTTGAGATTTTCTTAACTTAGTTTTTAACTTAGTGTTCTTAGAGTTTTTTATTTTATCTAACTCAAACAAAGCAATCTTCAGTGTAAACAATTCCTCTTTGTCTTCAGATTTTTCTTCAAAAACAGTTTTTACTAACAGATTAAAAAACTTTGTATCAACTTTATTATTCTCTAAGACTAATCCTTCATTTTTTGCTATCTCTAATACAGCAGTCTCATAATCTTTTCTTTCTTCTTGTTTTCTCTTATATGTTATTTCATGCAAATCATCTAAAGTAACAAACTCTAATAAAATTTTATATTGTGGTTCGTTTTCATCAAAAGGTATTACTGTTGGGTATGTTTCTTTTTTATCTTCACTTGTTGCTAGTATTTCAATAAACTTTCTATCTTCATCACAGAAATATGCCGTGATAAAATTATCTTTTAAGTATTCTTTAGTTAGCATGTCTTTGATCCTCTATATAACTGTATAAATCAACTTTAGGTTTCCATCCTAAATTTTTTAATATACTTATGTCTGCTTTATTATCTAATCTCTCGTTTTCTTTTCCCACCAATCTCTCACACTCTATTCCAAAGTAATCTACAAGTTGAACTAAGTTATTGGTCTCTCCTGTTCCAATATCTAAGGCACCTGTAAAATCTGAACTCATTAAAGTTTCAATAGCACTTATAATATCATTTACATGAATAAAATCTCTTGTATGATTTGTATGAATAAAAGGAACATCGTTTCTTAATATTCTAGGAATTAACATATCCTTTTTAGCATTAGGCCCATAAACAGTTGTAAATCTCATACCAACACTATTTGTTGGTGCGATTAACTCTAAAGCATATTTACTAATTGCATATGGATTACGCCATGGTTCATGTGCTGTTGAAGAACTGGCATATAATATTCTTGTATCTTTAAAAAAGTCAAATAATCTTTGCCCAGCAATTACATTGTTTGTCCAATATTCTGTTGGGTTATTTAAACTATCTCTCACACCTGACAAACCTGCCAAGTGAATTACTAAATCGACATTATGTTTTAAGTCGCAATTTAATAAATCATTACCTGACGATTTATCTAAACAGATTATGTTATGATTTTCTTTAAAATGATCGTGTAGATTTTGTCCTATAAATCCATCACTTCCTGTCAATAATATATTCATACTCTATATATACGAGTTATAACTTCCTAATTTTAAACTGATATGTTGATACAGCAGATGAAGAACCAGCAGGAAATCTTTGTGACCTATAATCATCAGCATTTACAAATAAAGTATTTGTTGTGTTTCCTGTTAGTCTAGTATCTGTCATAGTCGCTCTTGTTGATCCTGATCCGTTTATGTTATAGTTAATTTTGTATCCGTCTGTTGATGAAGCGGCAGTGTGTCTTATCCAATCACTCAATAAACTATCAAAATTTGTTGTAGTATATTCTTGTATATCATTTGATCCTGTAATATACATTGGAGATGTATAAGATGGTGCTGAACCACTCCATGTTCTTCTAAACAAATAATAATTTGTAACTGTTGATGGTCTGTCTCTTGTTGATGAAACATTTGTTGTTCCATTATAACGTGTGTCTGTATATACAGTTGTTGAAGAAACCCTAGTGTGATTTGATAAACTAGTTGAAGTGTGTAAAGTATAAGTTCCTGCTTGTGAGTTGCTTGTATTTGATCCAATTAATAAATCAATTGCAGGATGTAAAAATGTATCTTTCATATCTTGTAAAGACATGGCACGAATGTTTCCACTGTCATTGTAAACAGGAAAAGTTTTACCTGTATCAGCTGTTGGTGTTGATGCTGATGATGTTAGTCTCAATCTATTATAAGTTACTGAAGCATCACCTAAAGAACCAGGTGTTTGAAATGATGACGGATGGGATGAAACTGTACTAGCAATTTTTCTAGTATCAACTAATGAAGTTATATTTCCTGTTCCAACCGAAAGGGCCGCACTTGGACTTTGTGAATATTGATATATTGTTTTATCTATGATGGAATCAATCATAGCGTCACTCATCTCTTTGAGATCACCACTCAAAATATATAAAGGTCTTCTCACTGCCATGGCAACCCCCTATGTACTTGTTCCGTGTATTATCTTAACTGTTGTCCCACTTGAGTCGATTATGGATAAAGAAACCGAATTAGATAAACTTGAAAGATTAGAAGAACTTGTAAGTATCGTTCCACTTTCATTCGGTAGATTTATTGTGTTATTTTGTGTTGGATCAATTACTGATAATGTAGTTGTTATACCATCGTCAGTAGCACCTTCAAATACTAAATTAGGTGGTAATGTTGTTGTATTTGTTGTTGAATTAATATTAGTTGTAGTTATAGAACCAGCAACGTTTACGTCTGTACTAATATTTAATGACGTACTATCGGTTGTTGTAATAGTTCCATTTGAAATTGAAACATTTGAAACTGAAAGACTTGTATTAATAACGACATCATCTGTCAATGCTATTTTAAGAATATCAGTTGGTAATACACCAGCAGTTATTTGATTAGTTGTTCCTTGAAATGTAAGTGTATCTCCACCAGAAATTGTTTGAGTATTATTTGATTCATCAATAATTGTAAAACCATCATCAACAGTAGCTTTTAATTCATTTAACGCACCCATGGCGTTAGTAGCAGTAAATCCTGTTAATATCGCAGGATCACCAACATCTAGGCCAAGTTTATTAAACTCAACTCTAAACTTCTCTAAAGTGTCTGTAACGTATATATGTGCTATTGCCATTATTTTTTAAGTCCTATAATTAGTTGTTTTATCTCTCTTAATTCTGCCTTTAAAGTATTTATTTCTTTTACTGCCGATCTTAGAGTATCTCCTTCTTTTTTTCTTTTTAATACTCTTTGCATATAAACATTATATGCTGATTTGTCAGTGTTGACGATTGCGCCAGTTTGTGTATCTCTAACTAAACTTGCATATCCTTCAACTTTAATTTTAGTCATATTACACCGCCAAAGCAATTCCTCTCAAATCTTTTATACGAGGTGCGTAAGCAGAGTTTGTTCCTCTAAATACAATTTTAATTTGAAATGATGAGAAGTCTGATATATTTTCATCACTCCATTTATAATCTTTAAAGTCTCTATCTAATACTTCTTGTCCCTCGGATGATTTAACTGAATCGTCTGTTGTTCCATCTAAGTTAAATGGTGTAAATGGAATATCTTCTATTCTTCTTTGTTCCATACCACCTGTTACTCTATAATAACATCTTAGTTGTGATGTACTTCTAACTGATCCTGCAACTCTTATTTCTAAAGCAGTTGATGGATTTTCTAAAGTAATAGGTCTTGTTATATAAGAACCAGAAGATGAACCACCTAATGTTGCCGTGTCATCTTCATAATTAATTGTATTAGTAACTTTAGCAACTATCTGAGCACCATTAGCAGGTGTTGATGAAATTGTTAATGTACTTCCTGAAATTGTGTAGTCATCAAACGGTGCCAAAGTTGTTCCGTTAAGTGTAACTTTAACATGATGAGCAGACTCAGGTGTTCCTGATAAAGTAAAATCTGTATCAGAATTATTACCTGTAAATGTATCAGTTGAATATACAATTGGATTTGATAATCTGTTTGTAATAGTAAATGCATTTAATCGTTTCATATCAATTATCGGAGATAGATTTGGATTATCAGTAGTCATAGAAATATTAACTATCATAGATTGATTACCATATCTTGTAGTTGCATTTGATCCTATTTCTTGTTTTTCATTTATTTCACTAAGAACAACTTTTGGTTCTGTGAAGTATATGTTATCTCCAATTACAACTGACTTAACACCACTTTCTAAATCTCTACTGTAAGCAAATGATGTATTGCCAGAGTCCAAAGAGTTACTTGATGTTGATCTTAAAGTTGTATTTAAAGATGTTCCTGGATGAACAACATTTCCAATTTGTAGTTGTAACACATCATAAGGTCTATTTTGTGTTGCAGTTACAGTAGTTGATCCTTCATCTCCTGTTACAGTTGCCGTTCCAGCAGTTGTAACATCATAACTATCTAAAGTTATATTTGATATTGAATTAAAAGTTGTATTGATCTGTGCCTCAGTTATACCATTTGATAATGAAGACGCACCTGAAATAATAACATTATCACTAGTGTGTAGCATACCATGATTTGGATGATGAACTCTTAATACTGTTGAACCATTAAATGTTCTTAATGGATTAGTTACTAGTGTTCTTGTAGGTAATGCCTTGTTAGCAAGTGATAGTGTTCCAGTAGTTGTTGTATCAAATACTGCCTTCTTCAATGTAAATTTTAAATCTTCAGTTTGTTCTGGTGTCCATGTACTGTAGTTAGCAGATTTAAATAATACACCAGATGTTGGTTGTTTAGATACTGTTCTATTAGAATCAAGTGTCTTACTTCCAAGTTTAGCAATGTAAGCTGTGTAGTCTGCTGAGTCTGAATATAAGATTATACAATACTCAACACCTTCGTTCAAATATACAGGTGCATTGAATGTAAATGTCGTTGCAACTGTTCCATCTGTTGATGTATTAACTTGACTTGCATTTAACCATTTTTCTGAGAAAGGAATTAGTTTTGTTCCTGGATAACCATTCACCATGTTTCTAATTTCTGCCTTAACAGGAATGTCATTTGATTTAGTAGCAAAGAAAGCATCTACACTTGTAACAAATATTCCATCAGCGTCATTAACAACAAATGATTGTGCTAAAGGATCAGGTCCTCCATCACGTTCATTTGGTTGATTTACGACAGATGTAACCCTACTTGTTGATCTTGTTTGGTTAACACTTGTTCTTACTGTTCTTGCTTCTCTAGTTGAAATTATTGCCTCTTGTACTGTTTGTAATAATCCTTTTGCGTCATAGTCTGCCTCTGCTGATGTAGCAATAGCAGTTTTATCTTGTGAGTTTGATGCCGAACTTGTTAATCTGAATACTCTCTTACCTGTTCTCCATCTTGGATTAGATGAAACTTTTGGATCAGGTATAGTAAATGTTCCTGTAGCAGTTCCGTTTGCGTCTGTTATAATTGACGCCGGAGTTGTGTATGCCGAAACATCTATGTTATCAAAGAAAGGATGTACTCTAACGTTTGGTCTCATTCCGTAAGCAGTAAAGTTAATTGCTCTACTTCTTATAAATGGAACAAATGCAATAGATATAACTCTATTTCCTAAACTTTGTCTTACAGTTTGAGGAATAATTTCCGATCTTATTCCACTTCTAGTTTGAACTACAGAGGTTGTAGTTGTAGTTGTTCTTCCAGATGTAGTTGTTCTAGGATTACCAGACCACTGATCTTGCCAGTTGTTCCACTCTGTACTTAATGGGATACGAGTAGTTCCTGCACTTAATCCTCTATCTCTTGCCAAGTTATCAAATGAACCATTAACGTTAGCAATTAAGTCTGGTGCAACTTCGGTTTCTCTCCACTCATCAACAGGTGGATCTAATTCAGCAGTTCCAATCCAATTGAATACTAAGAATGGGTTAAGATTTTCCGTTGCAGTTGCATATGGTTGTTCTAAGTAAGTTGTTTCTGTATAAGGTAAAGTTACAACATCACCAGTTAGTTGATAGTTAGCGTCTGTTCTATCTGTGGCAGTAATTACTGATCCATCGTTATCAACTTCTTCTAATTCAACAGTGTCTTCATTAAATAATGTTCTTGCCTCACCTCTTGCTCTATCGATAGCAGTTTTATAATCAATGTTACCTACATCACCAATATTGTGTCCTGTAAAGTTATCAACTATAAAACCATTTTTAAATCTATCTAGGCCGTTTGTGTCTTGTATTTGTAAATTCTGTGCGTCTTGTTCTAATAATGACAATTGAGTATAATATTCTAAGTTTTGTATTCTACCTTCTAACTTACCAATATCTCTCATTGTAAATCTTCTATTGTCTTCAGGTGTTACTGTTACATCACTTACATTTAAAGTATATGCTGGAATGTTTACTGTTGCCAATAACATATGCCCAGGAAGATCATTAGGTTCTAAAGGATTAATATCGGATGCGCCTTCAACTACTTTAAATTGACCTTCTCTAGTGATAAAGATTTTATCTATTCTACTTAAATAAAATTCTAAGTCAGATGAAATAACTGAATTGAATTCAGGAACTTCGACCACTGAAGCGCCAGTACCATCAAATTGTCTGTCTGTCCCACCACTGTTAATAGTAGAGGCGTCTTCAACTCGTGGTCTAAAGTCCAAACTATCTCTCAATTCATATGTTGCACCAGTAGTGTCAGATGTATAAGACGGTATATTTTCGTATTCAACTTGAGCGTTGTAACTATCAACATCAAAATAATCTCCACTGCCGTGTTCAAAATAATCAAAGTCTATTGTTAAATTAGCTGTAGGTTTTATGGCACCAGTTTTTAATTTTATTCTTCCAATATCATAGAAGTTATCTCTTTGTCCTGTATCTAAAACAAATCTATCTGTAATGTCATCACCACCCATTGTAATTGAATTAACTCTATAAACATCGGCCTTACCTAAACTAATAACACTGTCTGTGTAGTTTGTAATAGATAAACTTGAAACGTTTGTTAAAGTTTTTGTTTTTGAGTTTACTAATGGTTTATTAACTGAATAAGTTATTTTAACTGTTTGACCGTTATATCCACCAAAATCTAAAACAAGTTCAGTTTGTGCCAGATTTAAAGTAAACATAGAGTCTAGTTTAAATACTTTACCAATATCTGAACCAACTGTTACACTAGCAGAATAATCTTTTGAGTTAAACGTTGAAAACGTTTCACCATTTCCTAATGTAATAGTAATTTGATTTGATGAGTTGATAACTTCAGTTTTTTGTCTTCTAACTTTGTAGTTTGTATCTGTAACAAAGTTATTTAAAGTTGTCTTTAATGTCTTAACATTATCGTATGGTAATTTAAATACCATAATATTGTTTTCAGGACTATTAATTTTTGTTCTTTGTCTTACAAGAATACCTGCAGTAGTAACATCACTTCCACCAACATTACTTGTTAAGAATAATGATGTGTCTGAAACAATATATGCAACTGTTTTTGTTATGTTGTTACCTGTGTCTGTATCAAATGAAATTTGATCACCAGGTTTTAAATCTGTTAAAAAGAAAGTTCCTTTTCCTAATATGTTCTTACTAGAGTTTGCAATTGAGATGTTTCCAACTAATGTTGTGTTATCACCATAAGCAGTTGACAAAGATGTATCAGATGTATATGGTGGTGTTCCATCCATTGCAATTTGTTTAACTGAACTAAATTCTTTTACTGAAGCACCAGAAAGTCCTAATACTGTATTTTGAACTGTAGCAGATGCCGAACTGTCGTTTGTTACAACTTCTCCAGAAGCAAATGTTCCTTCAACGTTTGCAAGAACTAAAACTCCATGAGTAGCATTTCCTGTACTTGTAAATGCCGTAACGTTAGCGATTGTTGTTCCATCTGATTTATATAACTCAAATGTGTTAGCACTGTAATCAGCATTTCTTACTGTAAATACATCACTTGTAGTTACAGCAACACTATCAACCTCAAATACAGGTGATAAGAATTTTATTTGCTGACCATCTTTTAATCCTAAAGTTCCTGAAGCAGTTACTACACTGTTTGAAGTATTAATAGATGTAATACCTTCACTGTGAGCAACACTTGAATTTTGTACAACACCAGAAGCGCCTGAAGTTGATCCAGAAACAGTGTCACCTGTTGTGAAAGATGTATTGTCTAATAAGTTTAAGTGTGTAAACATTTCTATATCAAATAGATAATGTTTGTAAACTGATGTATCGTCTAATATTAAATTAGCGTCTGTATCTAATGCTAATGAAGTTTCAAATCCTCTACTTTTTGCTCTACCAATTTGTGGAACAATTGCACCACTTGTTGCTCTTTCAACACCTTTTGTGTCTGTAGCAACATCATGTAAATTAACTGATTTAAATGCCTCAACTGAAGCACCAAATTCAGCAAAATCAGGTGTATTATAAATGTTTGAAACATTAACAAAGTTATCTACATCGAAAGTTGTTTTGTTATTATTGATAGTTGTAAAATCTCTTCCTTTATTTAAATTAACAAAGTTTGTGGCCATGTTTTCATTTTCATAACCATTAACATATGCTTTAAATGGTGAAATACCAATTGCTAATTTAGATTCTAATCCACCTTCAGATGATAAGTAAATACCTCTAACTATATCAGTATCCGAACTTGTTGTATCTTTTAAATGTTCTCTTACTTCAAAATCAGGATTACTTAAAACATAATCTCCTGATTCATCGAAAGTTCTTCTAGCAAGTGTGTCTTCTAATACAGCATATTCTGTTGATCTAACTTGTGAAAGAATAATACCATCTTTAACTCTAGCAATTTCATAAAAGTTAGAATCTTCAGTTGATGATAAAGTTCTTTTTGAAAGTGATAAAGTAACTTTTAATCTGTGAGCACCAGGAGCATTTGCGTTTGAATATCCTTGAGCATTGTCATCCAAAGAAGTATCATCTCCAGATGTAATAAAACTTTCAGTTACTTGTAGTCCAATTCTATAACTTGGTTGATTTGTATATTTGTCTAAAACTAATGATGAAGACTCAACTCTAACCATATATCCGTTAATGTAATATATTCCTGCCTCAATACCAGCGGCAGAACCAGTTGCTGTTGTATCAACAACAAATGTATCACCTGAACCTTGTGCCGTTACTGTTTCTCCATCATCAAAAACAGTTTTAACATTGTTTACTGAATCTGCTGATGTGTATTTGATGTATAAAGTATCTGGATCAGTTCCATCTGAAGCAACTACTTTAATAACTGTAGCACCAACTTTAGAAGTATCACCTAATAAGTTTTGGTTTAAGTAAGCATTTAAATCTGAATTTGATTTAGATGTAAGTTTTACGGCAGTATAATTTGTATCTATTGAAAGTTGTCCAGGGATAACCATTGACCCTTGTTTAAAGAAGTGGTCACCCATTTTCTCAACTTGGTTTTGTAATATTGTTTGAGATTGTGTTAGTTCTCTTGCTTGAACAGCAAAAGATGGTCTAAACAAAATACGATGATAGTTTTTTGTTTCATCAAAATCATCAAAATATGGGCTGATGTTAAAATCAGTTGGACTTGGCATTTATTTCCCTTTACATTAAAATTCGATAATTAATTTTATATTCTCAGTCTGATCAATAGCTCTTGCAATTCTAACTCTATTCTCAACATATAAAACATCACCAGAGTCATGTTTAATTTCTGGTACTGAATAACCACTTATAAACGAAACAGCGTTTATAGTTTGTGTAGATATATCAGGAGTTCCTGTTGCACTTGAACCAGGAGCAGAAATTACACCTGAACCACTAAATGGCACTTGATCTCCACTTGTAGAGACACCAGCATCGTTGTGTCTAAACTGTGAAAAGTATAAAATATTGTTTGAAGAATCCCACTCAACTACTTTACCAGTTGCACCTGTTGTTGCCTGGTTTATTTCTTCATCTACTAAGAATGTTCCTGGAGATGGAGAAGCAGAAAGTTTAACAGCAAAAGTTCCTCTAGCTGTAATATCAGTTAAGTCAGTTCCGTTTGGATCTTTAGGGTCTTTAATTAAAGAGATTTTTCTAAAATCGTTAGCAGCAGTGAAGTCACCAGTTCCTAATGAATTGGCATTTTCAGTTCCTTCTAAAGTAGTAGTCATCATCACAAAGAAAGCACCTAACTCAGCAGGAGCATTTGCACCGTGACCACCTTTAGGTGGAATAATTACATCTAGTTCAGCACCTGAACCAGTCCCACCAGCATTTGTTCCAGCAATAATATCAGCGTCTGTGATATAAGCATATGTGTATCCTGATCCATTTGATGTGATATTAATTGAAGTCACAATACCACTTTGTATAGTTACTTCACACTCGGCAGCAGAACCACCGTTTGCAGAATAGTCACCTCTTATTGGAACACCTGTAATAGTTCCTGAAGAACCACCACCGTTAATTGTAAAACCAGTTCCACCATTTGCAACAGAAACAACATCTAGTCTTCCGTCAGTGGCTGCAGCCGCAATAGTAGAATCAGTTGCCACAGGCATAAAATCAGTTGATAAGAAATTAACTTGTTGAGCAGCACTTAATGTGTAAATGTATTTCCATCTATATCCGTCAGACATAATTATAAAAGGTGTAGTAGATGTTCCAGTTGGTTCTACTGTTGAAGTAGCACCGTTGTTATTATCTAAACACTTGTAAACATTTCTTGCTGTTGTGAGTACATAGTAGGATGCGTCAAACAAAGTTGTTGCACCACTATTTGATGTTCTTCTTGTTGATGAACTATTAGGAACATATTCTTCATAATCGTGTCTATACATATCATAAACTGTTCCAGATATCCAATTTCTTCTTGGACATACTAATGCTACATCGTTACCAGTTATTCTTTTGGCAGCGATTAATTCATCAAAGTTGTTAAATTCGTTTATTACACTATCACCAGGAGTTTCTGGTATAGTTTCAGTACCTTCAAAATCTGTTCTTCCGTCAGGTCTTGTAAAAGTACCATATTCTCTAATTCTACCGATACCTAGATAGTAGTAATTAGGGTTTGTTTCTGTGAAAGACTCTCTAAAGTTTTCGGCATTATTAAGTCTAAATTTGTTTGTTACTATTGCTGGCATTTCTTATCCTTTTCAATATTTATATAACTTATTAATATTGTTTCTAATATTTATAATCATTCCGAAGAACATTTTACATCTATTTTATCTTTATCTTTAGGGTGATCTATAATAGATTTGAACGACTCATATACTTTTCCTGGTTCTACCATGATATTACGAGGATCACTAGGGTCGTATTTGTTGTCATTCCACTTATTCCCCATATGAAATTGTAAGTTTTTATGATGTGTATAACCAAATTGAGTCCATCTTGTACTTCCCCAAACAATGACACCTCTTGTTTTAGTTGAAGCAGCAAAATGCTGTAAACATGAATCTATACCGATAAATGCTTTTGCGTTTTTAAGTAATTCATGTAACTGTGACCAATGTAAAGGACATTTGATAGTTCCTTGATAACTTGGTTCATTTGGTAATGTACAATCAATAATAGTCAATTTGGGATATTCTTGTTTGATTGTGTTAATAACTGTTTGTGCTAAGTATTGTGGATAGATACGGCCAGGATTATTATTATTATATGGAGTATTAGCGGCGCCACCTGTCCAACTACTTTGACCACCAGAGAACTGAATTAAAATATAATCGTTAATTTTATTATCTAGTAACCATTTATCTACTGATTCTTTTAAATGATCTGTAAACATTTTAGGAACCATACTTCTTTCAAATTCAACACCATGTAACTTACTGTATGCTTCAATCAAATGTTGATCACCAAATTGAAAATTTGATTTGTAAGGTTCTGAATAGTAAATATTATCACTACTCATTATTCTTTTATCGTTTAAAGGAACTGTTTGTTCAAATGCTAATTTAACATTTGGATTGTTTGCAAAACATCCAACATAAGGTGTATAAACTTGTATTGGTTGTCCTGCCTTTTCGGTTAATTTATCTACTAGTGATGTGAACGTTGAACATTTACCAACTCCACCTTCAACTATATAAGTGTCTAATGTCATAATAACTCCATAATTTTTAATAATTTAATAATAGTATATATACGTCCCTTAAACAGTAGGTGCCGAAGACTTATAAGGATGATTACTTGGCAAACCACCAGTTAATCCCCATTTATGTGCCAAGTATCCTTCAGCAATTTCAAAGTAACTCATATCAGTACCACTTGTTCCTGGTTGTCTTGCATAAGCAAGTGATTCTGCCATTCTTCCGTCTAATTCTTGTGATGATCTATTTCTCATAAATCTTACTTGTTGATTTGTCTGTAAAGAGTTATCATAATCATTTACTGGATTAAATGCGTTTTGACCATTTACTCTAAGACCGATTTGATTTCCTGATTTATTAAAAAATACACCGACAATATACCAATTGAAAGATGATAAACTTAAAAGATTCCATTGTTGAAGATTACCAATTACTGAACTGATTCTATTTGAAGATAGTCCATCTAAATCTAATTCTCCAGGCCAAGTATTATTACTCGCACCTGAACTTATGGCATAATCTCTTTTTGGACTTTGATTAGTTTCTACTGACCAAAATGAATCTTGGCTAGAGTTTGTTCCATGATATTGAAACACTCCCACGGACCAGTGATTACCACTACTAACTTGACTATTTGTATAACTTCCACTTTGGATATATTCACTACTACCATTAAAATCTGCAACGTCTCTACTATTTAATCCATTAGTTACAATTGTTGGAGTACCACCTATATCAAAACTGTGTTTTCCAGCCTTATCTGTTAATCCTATTATTGTAGTTCCTGATGTTGATCTACTACTACTATCATCAATGTCAACCCACCAAGCAAGAGATCCTAAATCAGATGGTGCCCATGGAGTGGCAGGTGAAGAAGTTGCTCTTCTTCCCATTGAATGTCCTATTGAACTAAATGACGAACCCATGTTATCTCCTATGAGAAACTAACAGATTGTCCTGTAACAACATAAGAACTTCCTGTGTAGTAGATTGTAAATGAAATTATATCTACACCATTAGCAGTGCCAGATGGTGTTGAACCACCTTGCCAATTAATTGTAGTGCTTGTACCATTAACATTTAATACAGTTATCATATAAGGTGTTGAACCTTGATTCCATATTGCTGTAATATTAGTTCCTTGTGCAGACGATAATGATAAATTAGTTACATTTAAAGTTTTATTATTAGATGCACCACTAAGAAATAAACTATGAGACACTAAAGCAGATAGATTAATTGTTGAAGCCGCACCAGATGATGTTAAAAATGATTCAATAATTCCACTATCAGATAATTTTAAACCACCAGTAATGTTTTTATCATTAGTATCTAAATCTCCACCTAAAGAAGGTGATGTATCATGTTCAATATTTAATGCTTGTACATTATGTGATCCTGCTATTGCTGAATAAACTAAATAACCATTATCTATACTTGAAGTATTTACGTCTGTTAAAGCACCAAGTGTTGTTGGAGCTGTTTGTGTTACCCAAGCATAATCTGTTCCACTCCAACTTAATACTTGATTAGTAGAAGCAGATGATTGATTTAAATGTGTATCAACGTCTGAGTCTGTATATTGATTTGGAGTTGATGGAGGTGGTGCCCAAACATAATCTGTTCCTGACCAAGTTAAATATTGATTAATTGTAGCAGATGATGTGTTTATATGTGCGTCAACGTCTGAGTCTGTGTATGAGTTAATATTTGCACCATCAATTGTTATTGTGTTACTTGTAACACTTGCTGAAATTCCATTTGTTCCTTGTATAGTTAAGATTTCTCCTAAAGCAACTGTGTCTGTTGTTGAACTTGCGTCTCTTATTGTAATTGTATTATCTGTAAAAATAAGATTACCAGCACCATCAGTTGATATAAGTTGATTTGCAGAACCATCTGATTGTGGCCAAGATAATCCATCTAATACAATACTTCCAGTTCCATCAGGAGTGATATTAATATCACCATCATTAGTAGATATTATTGCCTGTGTTGAAACATCTAAGTCACCTGCCAATGTTGGATTTGGATCTTCTTGTTGTCCTTGTATTTCTACTGTTCCATTAGGAAGAAGAAAGTTTGGAAATGTTCTTGTTATTTGTCCCATATTTTATTCCTTATAGAGGTAAATACCTTACTTGTATTTCTGAACTTGCCGATGGGGCAAGAACGAAAGTTAATGTTGTTCCTGAAATTGTATAGTCATCTGTTGGAACTAAAACTATTCCATTTACAATTACAAATACATCATCAACAGTTCTTCCACTTTGATTTAATGTAAATGCACTTGTTGATTCATCACCTGTAAATTTCTGTGTACTGTATGAGTTAGAACTTTTAGCAATAGTTACTGTGTTGCCTGAAGCAGATGTTGTAATTCCTGTTCCACCAACAAGTGTTAAACTTTCAGTTCCTAAATCTATACTAATTGATGTTGAACTATCGTCTAATACACTTAAAGAACCAGATGCTGAGTTTGATATTGTAATTGTATTACCAGAAGCAGATGTTGTAATACCTGCCCCACCAGCAATCTGTAATTGTTCAGTTGATAATGTTATCGCAACAGCAGTTGAACTATCATCTATTACGTTTAATGTTCCACCACCTGCGTCTTGTAATTCTAAGTATCCTGTTGAAGCATTATGTGTTAAGACTTGGCCATCTACAGCACTTGCCTGAACACCAGGTAATCTAAATTTTGTATTTGCTGGGTTACCAATTGTAATTTCATCATCAACAATTTGTGCTGATGGTGCAGCTGCATATCCTATAATAATGTTATTACATCCATCTCGCAAATCATAAACACTAGAGCACCAATAAGGTCCCGATGGTCCATCAATGAAATTAGTTAATCCAGTAGCTGCATGAGAACCTATGATAGTGTTAAATCCAGTTCTATCAATACTTGAACATCCTTGATGTAAACTATTAGCAGCATGAGAACCTACAATTGTGTTATTTGCAACACCAAAATCACCATGTGATGGACCCGTGTGAGCATTGTCTCCGACCACAACCATACCATAAGCTGAAAGTGAATTGTTTGCAAAAGTATTTGTTCCGAGTAAAGTAATACCTGCTCCAGATGATGTAAAAAGTCCAGCACTAGCGCCAACAGCAGTTATCCAAGGTGAATAATCAGTTGAAGAAAAACTGTTCATTCCGTCCTCACCAACTACTACAACACCAGTTGTAACATCATCATGGAACGGGGAAGTAAAATCACATTGATAAGCACAAGCACCAATAATAACTGAACCACTTAGTCCTCTTACATGTTGAGCGGCATATGCCCCCAAAACTACGTTTTCACATGAGTTACATCCAGAAGAGCATGTATTGGCATCAATACTTTGAAGAGCATCAGTTCCAATAATTACATCGTTAAATGAATGTGCTAAAGTTGGTACTTGATTTCCATTGTGAACACCTGACATATCACACATACAAGTAAATGCTCTATTACCAATAACAATTGATCCCTCAAGCGTATTGTTCATTGCTGAAGTATTACCTAAAACAACTGAATCTTTAAGTCCTGTGTCAACTCCACATAAAGTATTATTACATGTAGCCCCAGCCGCATTGTGTCCTATAACGACATTGGTATCGGCAAACAAAACACAGTTCATTGCAAAATTACCAATTGCAAGGTTTGCTGTTTGTTCAAAGTTACATCCATACTTATTGTTACTTGACCAATTTGGAATACCACTATAACTAGAACATACAGCAGGTGGATTGCCTGTTGTTAAACTATTTGCTCCAGTACACTGCCAACAATCAGAGCATGTTTGTACCCTTGAAGCTGCACTTCTTCCGATAGCAATTTGATAACCAGTTATTGAGTTTTCACCAGCGGATGTTCCAATACTAATATTATCATTTCCTGTAGCATTTCCACTAGCACCTCTACCTATAGCAACATTATAACTAACGTTACTAACTGCATTACGAAAATTACATCGTCCAATAATAACGTTTTCCTGAGCATTAGAAGTAACACAATTACCACTTTGTTGCCCAAATACAATATTTCTGGTAAATGTACTTGGATTTGTACTATCAAATAAACTAACTCCAAGCATAATGTTGCAAGACACATTGCAACTAGAAGCAGCACACATGCTTCCCATAATGTTTGCCCCAATTGCAACGTTATTGCATCCGTGAGCTGCTTTTGTCAAAACAGACTTACCTAATGCAATATTACAATATCCATCTGAAATTCCACAAAGAGCATTTACTCCTATAGCAATGTTATTTGTTCCGTCAACAATACCACATAATGCATTATATCCTATAGAGACGTTACAGTTTGCGTTAGCAGCGTTTGGTATGTCTGCTGTTGTACCAATAGCAACGTTGCATTGTCCCAGAGGATGATATCCTCTTAATCTCATTTCAGCGCCAGACGCTAAATCAAAACAAGTAAGGCCTTCTAAGCAAGTTGTTGTACATCCTAATTCTAATACGGTTGTTCCTAAAGTTGTACATTTAAAAGCAGGTGCCAAATCAATTGTTAAAACATTGTTGGCAATTGAAGTTGTGATAGCGTTACTTCCTGTTATATGTAAAGTTTCACCAAGTGCTACTGTATCAGTAGTTGATGAACTATCTCTTATTGTGAATTCTTTAAAAGCAGGTGCCAAGTCAATTGTTAAAACATTGTTGGCAACTGAAGTTGTGATAGTACTGCCTCCTGTTATATGTAGAGTTTCACCAAGTGCTACTGAATCAGTAGTTGATGTGCTATCCATTATTGTTAATTCTGAATTTACTAAAGCAGAGTTTGGTATATTTGTAAATGTATTTGAAAGACCATCAAGTGTTTTATTAGATAATGTTTCTGTTCCTGTTTGTGTAATTACAATTGATTGATCAATATCTAATTTTAATCGAGTACCTGTAACAGATGAAACAATACCTAATCCACCAGTAACATCTAATTGATCAGTTGTTAAATCAATACCTATAGAAGATGATGAATCGTCTGTAATTGTAAGTGTTGAAAGAACGGCACCAATTGAGTTTGATTCAAACTTGCCTGTTGATGAGTTATATATTAATGCCTCACCGTTTACAGGATTTGAAACGTCAATTGATAAAGTAGAACCATCACCGATTGCACCGTAGATTTCATTAAAATTATCGTTAATTTTATCACCACCGTCTCTAATCGGGTCACCAGTGTTATCGTTGGGTAATGTTCCTATATTGATTAATTGTTTTGACATATCTCTCTTTGCTCTGCTTTGTTATATTTATAATCGAAAATTCTATACTCTATCCATCTTCTTCTTAGTTGATGACCATCTAGTTGTTGTAGTATCAAACTTAGGCGATGTTGTTATATTTGCTGGTAATGTAAACTTAGTTTTAAGTTGTTGGCCACCACTTGTTGAAGTCATAATAAACACAGCCTCACCACCATTTAAAGATGATCTAGTATGTTGAACTTTCAGTTCCCCTATTGGTTTAAATGTATTAACACTTTGTAATACACTTGAATTCGTTGCCCCACCAAATGCCGTATTAGCATATTTGTTAAGTGTCTTATATCTTGGTCCTAAACCAAAACCTTGTTTAACTAATATTCCTGTTCCGTCTGAATTAAATATTGTTCTCTTAACTCTACTTACAATATCGTAACTTATAGGTGGTGCAAATACAGTTACGTCTCTTGTTTTAGTTGGGAAGTGATCATGTGTTGACGGATCTAAATCAAACGGAACACCTAATTTTGGATCAGTTCTTAATGAAGTGCCATCTGTTGTTGTTCCTAATCTTCTTCCTAACAATGTTCCAAAGATTAACTTGATTAGTGAATCAAAACCAGGTGTTGTTCCAACTATAGGTCTAATTCTTCCACTTAATCTGGATTGTATATCTACTTCTCCAATATAATAGAAACCTGCTGGGTGAGCAGCCTTCTCGTATGCGTCTCTCCAATCATTGATTGATCTACCAACTTTAATGATATAAGAATAATCTTGGTATAATAAACTGTCTTGTAATACCATAGTTGATTCAGAAACCCAACCATCAGTATTTAAAAATCTGCCAGATGTTTCACTTACTACATCAACTGTTGCTGTAACTGTTGCCTGACTATGTCTAACAATTGTAGCAGAACCACCAGGTCCTGTTAATGTAACATTTGTTCCAAATAGTCCATCTGTTTCTTTTACTTTTAAAATTTGTGTGTTAACATCATAAGATACAACTGTACCTGAAACAACTGTTGAACCATCTGATCCTAATGCTGTTACTGTTTGCAATGATGAAAATGCACCAACAACATTTGTTAATACAAGATAAGATGGCATTGTCATTGTTGCAGGAGTTGGCGAATTTTCGTAATTAAATCCTAACTCTAATTCTTTAAATGTCAGTACTCTTCCTATTTGACTACCATAAGTTAATATCTTAGCACCATTACCACTTGATGATGTAACTGTTATTGTAGGAATGGAACTAAATCCATTTCCGTTATTTAAAAATCTTAAATCTGTTATATCACCTACACCTGTACTTGTCTCTTGTACAATTTTATTTCCTGTGTATGGATCACTTTTTGTTGTTTCATCTTCTAATACAATATGATCATCAGTTGATGAAGAAGATTCCTCTTGTGTAAATCCACCATTAACTACTGATACTTTTGCTTCGGCATTTCCAATACTAAAATTAACAAGATCACCTATTTCGTATCCTGTTCCACCTTCATCTACAATTAAATCTTCAAGTGAACCTAATCCTACAGGTCCAACTGAATATAATGCACCTGTACCACCGCCTGTTGTTTGTATTAAATCATTTTCATTATACAAAGCACCATTTGATGTAATAACTTTTTCAGTAATAATACCAGATGAATTTAAAACAATTAAATCATCTTCGTCTGTGTTACTTGATCCTATAATTCTTGCACCAGGAACAAAGTCACCTACAATTGAATCATATCCTAAAACTAACTCAACAACAATCTTTCCACCAATAGGATATTTTACAACACTTTCAACAATTGCCGTTGCCTTACCTACTAGATTAGTTTTAAATTGTGTAATAGTTTGACCAACTAATTTACCAGCATCAGAAAATCCTACTTCTAATGCTCTCATCACTTTTTTAGTTTCCCACTTACCATCAGATGCTCTTAAAATATTATCTCTTGGATATCTGATTTCAGCAGGTATGTTAAAAAGTAATTGAAAGATTAGCTCACTTGCTCTTTTAGTTCCTTTTGCTTCATAGAATGATTTTATATTTTTAACTAAAGTTTTCTTATCTAAACCATCAGCAAGTTTTTCAGGTATAGAATTTAAAAATGCATTTCTAAAGTTTATTAAAAATTGATCTAATGTTCCATCGGGATCAGAATACTCACAAAGTTGATGAATACTTTGAACTGGATTTGGTCTGTACTTTGATATTGTTGCTTCGGCGCCTGAAGTTAGTCCGTAAATTTCTTCACCTATTTTAAATTTGTTTTGTGATGTTATAAACAAACGAGAACCAGCATCTGTGTCTTCAACTATTACAGTTGCTTGAGCACCAGATATTCTTCCTTTGATAACTTCACCATTAATAAAATCTCCAACAGGAGAGTTTTCCATTAATAGATTATCTTCTCCGTCATCCTTTGTACGATTAGTTCCATTTAATTGCATGAAACTAGTTACAACAGGATTTTCTAATTGAATAATATTAGGGTCGTTAATTTTTATAAGTGATAATTCAGCAGCTTCTAAGAATTGATAATAAAGTTTTACAAACTCTAAAAAATACGGATGATCCTCAAGCACAAAATCAGGTGATTGAGTTTCTATAAAGGTTGAGATTTTATCTTTTAAGTCTGCCATTTTTAACTATAACTTGATGTTGTTGAATATCCCACTCCTGCATTTGCTGAACCACCAACAAACGTATCAACTTCGACATTGATCGAACTATTTGCAACATCTAATTCTATTATTTGATTTCTTAAAGGAACAATGTCGTTAGATTGTGGTTGAACAGTTAGCTCAATTGAAGTTGAAGCAGAACCTCGTATATTCTCAACACTAGTTATAACTAAAGCATTTATTTTAATTTCACCTGTTTGGTAATTAATTGTTCCAGCATTATTGTCAACATAAACTTTTAATCCAGTTGTTGATGTTGAATTGTAAAATCTTCTTAGATTACCATTACCATCATCATCTAAGTACATAATTTCATTGCTATTTGAAACTCTAAATCCTGAAGAAAGTAAAACTCCTCCCATGCCACTAGCATGACCTATATGTGGATTATAAAATGAATTTGAAAATGAAACGTTGTAGTTAATTGATGTATCTAAAGATGGTGTAAATGATTTTCTTATTTTCACTTTTGTAATATTTGAAAGTATTGAGTTGTCTGTGTCATCAATAGTTTCAGATAATTTTGAATACCTAAACATACTATCAAACATTTGTAATGTGTTATCGTTAAAACTTTCTAAATTAGAAATTACATCTGTTTTAATATCATCGGCAGATTTTGTTGTTGATCTGTCGTCATATTTAATAGTTGAAGTTAAAATAATTTTAGTAATTTCAGGATCAATTATTTCTGGTCTTACTGAAGCAACTGAATATTTTTTTAATGTATTAACAATATCTCTTTTTGTTGTTAATGTTAAGTTAGAACCTGATTTTGGTTTGATAGATATAAAAACTTTTCCATAATATGGTGTTGCATTGTCTTCACCACCCCAAGCACTAATTGAATGTGCATTTGGATATAGTTGATTAACTTTAACTTTATAATCTTCAACTGTAACTGCTCTATCTTGTGACGCATAAAATTTAGGTGCATGAAATTTAACACTTGCATCCGTTTCAGCATCGGCACCGTTAGCAGCATTTGAGTTTACAGTTAATGTAAATTCATTAAATCCTTGTATGTTACTTGCCAAAGTAAATGTTGAAGCACCGTTAGCAGCATCTTTGTTAGTTACAACATATTTTAATCTAACAATATTACCATCGTCTAATTTTTTTCCGATAATACCATCACCAAAATAAACTTCAAACTTACCATCTTCAGCTTCTTGTAAGAAATAAACTTTTGAGTCACCATCTAATTCAGTTATTGATGTTGCTCTATTGTAAGTTTGTATAACTGTGTCAGTTGCACTATTTTGAACTTCAACAGTTAGTGTAGTTGTATCAGCATTTGCCGATGGTATAATAAATCTTTGATCTACATCTGAAGAATTTTCTGTATAGTTAAACGTTACATAAGTTCCTTCATAAATTTTTATATTTTTAAATTCGTAAACACCATCTATTGGTGCAATTGTATGATTAGCGGAAGTTACAAATGAATAACTTGTTCCGTCAACTGTTGTTGTAAATTTTGTTGCAACAGGCATAGTAATTGAACCACCTGTTCCATCATTCACTCTTACATTAATGTCGGCATAAGATGCCGTTGCCGAACTAGGTGTGTATCCTAATGCCTTTGCTAATGAAACAATACTATTTCTTAAATCAGCAGAGTCAATAAACATTTCATTGACAGCAACGTTTGTGTGATATGATAGATAGTGTGTGTTGTATGCTAATAAATCTAGCAACACTGCCATACCAGAACCTTCAAAGTCATAATCTTTAAATTGATTTTGATTTGAAAGAAATCTTTTTAGATTTTCTTTGATGTTATCAAAGTCTAACTCTGAAATATTTAATTTGTGTGATGCCATTTTATCTTAACCTTTGTAAAAATTCTGTTATAGTAACTAAGTCAGGAGAACCAACAACGTAAAAAACAATTCTAACTCTGTATTCATTTTTATCTAAGTCTCCGTTTGTTGTAACTTCAACTATATTTGCTCTTGGTTCGTAAACATCTAAAACTCTTTTAATTCTATCTGTAATAAGTGTCTCAATAACCGGCGTCATGTTTTCAAATAACAAAGCCCTTAGATCACATCCTATTTCAGGATGAAAAGGTCTTTCAAATCGATTAGTAAGCACTAAGTTACGAAGCGATCTTTTGACTGCCTCAACGTCTGTTAATCTTACAACGTCTTTTGTTGCAGGATTACGATCAAAATCCAAATTTAAATCACTATAAATTTTATTTGAACGTTTTGAGTTATTAGTTGATGTTGCGTCATAGTTTGCCATAACAATATTTATATGTGTTAATTTGAAAAAACGTTATTTGAACCAGAAATACTGTGTCCACAACTCGCTGAGTCTCCTTGACGACAAATAAACTTACCATTTGCTCTTACTGTTGATGATTTTCCAACCATAGGTGGTGGAGGTGAATGTGGCGGTAATCCATGTCCTGCAACAGTGTCACCTACTCTGACAATTCCCGATCCATTGACAAAAACATCTGAACTTCCACCAATTGCAACACCTCCAGCCGCATCAACACCTTTTCGAGCAACTCCTGGCATATTATTATGCTCTTCCTTGCGAACTATAAGATTTAAACTGTCTTTTTTTGTGTTTATTCATTGAAGATGTTTTTACACTACCTTTTCTCTTTGATTGTGATGTTTTTTTTGGTTTGCTTACATGTGCAACATAAGATTTTGCTAATTTTGCCATTATCTACCTATTTTCTTCTTTCTACCAAGTGGTAATTGAATTGAAGACACAATTTTTTTGCCTTTTTTACTAATATATTCAAATCCAATCAATTGATTCTTAAAATTTTCTTGGACAGACTTAACTGCCTTCTTAAAACTTGTATTTTCTTTTTTTTCTTCTTGTCCTTTTTCGTTCCAAAATAAAAATTCACGCATTTTTGCCATGATTTGTTCACTCCTTGTAAGATTCGTTGTTTTTTTTATATTTATGACTAAAAAAAACGAGTGTTCTCATTTTGTTCTGCTGTGCAAATCCGCACACCCTAAAAAGATAAGTAAAGTCAACACTTTTTTTCCATTTTTTTACCATTTTATACCATTTTTTGCTTGAAATTCCGCCTTTTCTCCTATATACTATATGCATATTATGAAAAACAACACTAACAAAAAAGAAAACACTATGAAAATGAAAATAACAAATACAAAAAACGTGCAAGTACAATTTTTACCTGCTCAAAAAAGTAAAATGAGACATGTTATAAGAAATAAGTCTAAATGTATTCAAACTAGAATGTCTTGGCAAATGATGTCAAATTCTTTAAACAAAAATAACAAAGTTGCCTAACCTAAAGGAGAAATACACTATGAACAAAACAACAAACTTAAATCTTTCAATTGTAAGAAACGTTGCTTACAATAAAATTAAAAAAATGCAATCAACAATAAAAGAAGTTATTGAAGTTGATGATGTTCTTTTAAGAATGATTGATATAAACATGAAAAATGCTATTAATAAAATAATACATGATTACAGAGTTTATAAACAAACTGGTGTAATGAAAGTTAAATAAGGAGAAACTATGAAATACTTAACAACATTTTTTGCTATACTTTTTATAATGTCAATGATCAGTGCTGCTGGTTTTATTGAAAAAGATAGTTACTTAATTGGATTTACTGTGATGATTATTGGAATATCATCTGGTTTATTAACGTTAACTTTACAAAACAAACAATAACAATAAAGGGAGAAATACATTATGACTAAATTAAAATTTAAAGACTTACCAAAGATATTAGAATTTATTAGAGACCCTTCTAATTCTGAACATCTTTATATGATCAAGGCTTGCATACAAAATGTTGAAAATTCAAAGTTCATTCCAGGCAGTAAAGTTGTCTTTGGAAGACCTAATGGTCAACAAAGAGTTGGTGTTGTTTTAAGAACAAGAAACAATAAGGCAACTGTTGAAGTAAGTAATAATCACAACGATGGAAAATCAAAATGGAGAGTGCCATTTGATCTAATGAGAATTAACACTAATGCTTAAGTGGATATCATTAACTGTTGTAACTGCCGTCTTAGTGACTTATATACATTTCACTTATAAGACGGCATGTGATGTCCAGGTTCAACTAAGAACAAGAAACAAAGAATTAGAAAGAGTATTACAAGAAATTAATGCTCAATAAGATTCCGCAAGTTTTCACACTTTCGAACCATCAAAGAATAAGGCGAAAATTTTTAGTTTTATTAACTAGGCCTTATTAACTAGGCCTCCAAACCAGGCCCTAAGTTGTTTAAAAAGATGGTTAGAAGTTGTTGCGCTATTTCACCATATAATAACCACAGTTCCCCTAAGTGATGCCATATCACTGACAGGCCTAGTAGTATAACAATTATTGCAATTGCCATTGTTAGTTGTAATATCTTCCAAATGTTCATATGCTACCTATAGCTATTCCTTTGCGTCTCAACATAGACTATGTATAATATCCTTAACCTTCAGGACCAGTATAATCTATTCCAGTATAATCTATACCAGTATAAATAAAACTAAAATTGTGTATAAAAAAAGATCAGAATACCAGTCTTATCAACCTAATAGTCTATTAACAATTTACTTTGAAAAACTAATAACTAATACTCCAACTAAACGAAACATTAGAACTATTAAAGGAAAAGTCTGTAATAGTACAAGAAGTAAGAAAAACAAACAATAACACAATAGAGAGTGACTTCGTCACCGACCTTGTCGATATCATATTAGGTACCTTTCTATATTGTATGCTCTAATGTATGCTCTAATGAGGCCTCGACTCTGACACATAAAAATATATCCGAGAAAAATTCCCATATCAAAATAGATGGATATATCTCTCTCTTTATATTACTTTTATAGATTAGACAAAGATACTAAGATTAACATGGCCCTTACTCTCTAGGCCCATTGAAATCTATTGTCTCTCCCCATATCTTTACTGAGCCATCTACATCTAACTTATAGTCGCCTTTGACTTTTATCTCACTATTGCCATCTACTGTTACGGCCTTATTGCCTTTTATGTATATCTTGTTATCTGCGTCTATCTGTATAAAGGCCGAACCTTTTGTAATGGCCACAGAGTTGCCATCGTTTGTCAGTTCTATTGAGGTGCCTGTGTTATGTCTTAGATGTATTCGTGTTGCATTGGCCGTGTCGTCAAATTCTAATACATGGCCTGACTCTGTTTCATATACATGATTACTTGGATATACTGGTGCGGCCGTGATTTCTGGCATATTCCATGTTGTGTTGAGTACGCCTTGAATGTTTGTCTCTCTGGCCTGTATTCTAGTGGTTAACGAGGCCGGCTCTGATATGGCTGTTGCAAGATCATTTACATCTGGTCGATCTATGTATCTTGGATATTGGCCGTGAGGATCATAGAAACCTTTGGCCGTGTTTGGCATCTCTGCTGGTCGGCCTGGCAATGAACCAAGTATGATTGGCTCTTGCGAACTCTGTCCATCTTTAAAGAAACCTATTACCCACGACCCTTCAACAAGGCCGAGAGGTGATTGACCTATGCCAGATATACCTGAAGAAGTAATCGGTAACATTACAGATGCCCATGGCAAATCTGAAGAAGGCAAGGCATTCTTGTCGTCT